>ULZP01058368.1_pt1 | contig 17458 bp, 16 predicted proteins | sample 1963281 | NCBI WGS metagenome assembly ULZP01 (sample SAMEA4835894, study PRJEB28245) | human gut metagenome | biome: gut microbiome; material: fecal sample | place: Denmark | collected 2008
TCCGTAAACGGCAGTGATTTTGCCAAATGCAGCACTCGCTAAATCAGCACGCCAGGCTCTCAGTCAAATTTGCCGCCAAAATCTTTTGAGTTATTTCCGCCATAGCAGGCGATTGTCATGAATATGAAAAAAACGGATGATTTGCAATTGATTGCAAATCATCCGGTTTTTCAATTTGGGCATCGTTTTTTCTCAGACTCTTTTTGTTTTAGAATAAAAGTAACGCTTTTTGAACTAACGGTATATCGAAATTAATTTGATTAATTATAAATTAACATAATTTTGATATGTAATTCTATGTTATAATATTTGTAAATACAAAAAGTGAGGTGAGCTGTATGGCTGAATTGAAATACAGGCAAATTTTCGAAACGATCAAGTCGAGAATTTTGGATGGAACGTATCCTGTCGGAAGTCTTATTCCTGACCAGAATTCTTTAGCGGAAGAATTCAAGACAAGCCGAATGACCGTCAAAAAGTCACTTGACATGTTGGCTAAGGAAGGTTTTATCTATTCCAGAAGAGGCGCTGGTACCTACGTCAGAAAAAACGCGCTTGCGCAGCGTGACGCTTTGCCGATAAACGAGTATGAAGGTTTGACGCATCAGCTTGGGGCCGATCGCGTTAAGAGCAAAGTTATTTCGTTTAACGTGACTTTTCCGGATGAAGAGATTCAGGAACGCTTGGGAATCAAGGCAAGCGATCCGGTTTATGAAATCAGGCGTCTGCGCCTTTGCGACGACAAACCTTATGTGTTTGAGCACACGTTCATGCCGATCAGAATGGTTCCTAATTTGACCGAAGACGTTTTGAGGCATTCCGTTTATTCGTTTTTGCAAAAAGAATTCGGCTTCAAAATTGGGAGCGCTTTTAGACGCATCTCAGCAGAAAAGACAACGCAAGATGACATCGATTATTTGGAAGCTGAAAAAGGCGATCCGATTCTGCAAGTGATCCAGGTCGTGTATTTGGAAGACGGACGTCCGCTTGAGTTTTCCTGCAACAGACACCCGTATAACGGTGATCATGCCTATACGTTGCTTGATCGCAAGTAAAAAGAAGCTGTTTTTGGAGAACAGCTTCTTTTTTTGTCTGCTCGCCCGTCTGAAACGGCTGTCTGCGGGCTCAAAAGCAGAACAAAAATCCCCAAAATTGGAAAAATGTTCTGCCAGGCGGAAGAAATCGGTCTAAAAGCTCCCTTCGCGTCAATAAAAAATGGCGCTGATGAATAAGTCAGCGCCATTGATATAAATTCAGCTAAAAAGTTCCGTTCTCAACGTCCAGCAGGAATTCCTTCAAGTGTGCAAAATACACGGGGGCATTGTCGATCATATGGTGATGGCCACCGTTTGGAGTCGTTGCGAAACGGGCGCGCGGGATGGTTGCTGCCATGCGCCTTCCTGTTTCAAGCGGCATCGTTTCGTGTTCGCCGTAAGTGATGAGCGTCGGCACGGAAATGTTTTTGATCTTGTTTCTGATGTCCCAACCATCCAAAGCACCGGTGATGACGAATTCGTTGTCGCCTTGGAAGTAATTGTAGACGGAAGTTGCGACGGTGCTTGTCAAATGGCTGATTGCAGGCGGCTGCTTGCGATCGACGTAGCCGCAGTTCAGTTTGTCGATCAGCTTTTGGTAGCGTTCGTTGTCATAGTCGCCGGAATTTTCGCATTCTTTCATGAAGTCAAGATCTTCTTTTGAATATTCGTGTTCGCGAATCTTATTGATGTTGACGATATATTCGGCAATGTTGTCGGTCATGCTGGAAATGATGATGCCCTTGAGGTGTTTCGGATATTTCAAAGCATATTCTTGGGTAATTGCTCCGCCCCATGACTGACCGATGAGATAGAAATCGTCGATGCCGAGTTTTTGGCGAACCTCTTCAATTTCATCGACAAAATAGTCCATTTTTAAAAATTTATCAACGTTTTCCTGCTTGGTGAAATCCGGCTGATCAGAATACCATGAGCCGAGCTGGTCATACATTGTAACCTGAACGTCGATGTCTTTTAATTTTTCAGCAAAATTTTCATAATATTCGTGGTTGCCGCCTGGCCCTCCGTGAAGGCAAAGTAAGCGGATTTTTCCGCCGACGTTGTCAGTGTGGGTCCATAAATGGTAGCCGTTGTCCAAAGTAAGAATTGTCGTTCCTTCACGCATGATAACACCTGATTTCTAATGTGATACATTAATTTTAACACTCTTTCTTAGAATCAGCGTCAAATTTTGCATGATTGTCATCGGTAAAACCGATTGTAATTGTCTTGCGACTGATTTTTCGGACTATATGATTTTTAATAAGACACATCTTATCGTTTAGATTATTTTCATCTTCAAAAAGCCGTCTATAATTCTTCACTCAAGACGCTAAAAAATGTCAATATTCATCAATTTTCTGTGTTAGAATACTAATAAACAGTTAGGAGGTAATTAATTATGTGTACAGCAGCAACGTATACTGGCAAAGATCACTATTTTGGTCGCAATCTTGATTTGGAACTCTCCTACAATGAGTCCGTGACGGTTACGCCACGCAAATTTCCGTTAAAGTTTCATCAGGTACATGATATGAACGAACATTTTGCCATCATCGGGATGGCAACGGTGGTCGCTGATTATCCGCTTTATTATGATGCAACGAACGAAAAAGGATTAAGTATGGCAGGGTTGAATTTCCCGGGAAATGCAGATTACAAAGAACCTGCAGAAGATGTCGACAATGTCGCATCCTTTGAATTCATTCCTTGGATTCTCGGACAATGCGAGACTGTTGCTGACGTCCGTAAATTGCTTGCAAAAATCAATATTACGAACGTTGAATTCAGTGAACAATTCCCGCCGAGTCCATTGCACTGGATGATTTCCGATAAGAATGAGTCGATTACGGTTGAACAGACGAAGGCGGGACTTAACGTCTATGACAATCCGGTCGGCATAATGACGAACAACCCTGAATTTCCATTCCAGATGTTTACGTTGAACAACTATCGCCGCGTTTCTCCAAAACCGGTCGCATCAACGTTTGCAGATGGCCTTGAACTCGATGAATATACTCGCGGAATGGGCAGCATGGGACTGCCGGGAGATCTTTCATCCAACTCGCGTTTCGTTAAAGCAACGTTCACGAAGCTCAACGCGCCGAAGATGGCTGATGAAAACACGAGCGTCAGTCAATTCTTCCACATTCTCGGTTCCGTTGAACAACAGAAGGGATGCTGCGACGTTGGCAACGGCAAATTTGAATTCACGATTTATTCTTCATGCTGCAACGTCGATCGCGGAATCTACTACTATAAGACTTATGACAACAGCCAAATCACGGCAGTAGACATGCACAAGGAAGACCTTGATTCAGCAGCTTTGAAATCATATAAGCTGATTGAAGAACAACAAATCTTTGCGCAAAACTAAAATTGAGTTGATCACGATGTTTCGTTAATTGTCAGGGTACGTATCTTCTGAGTTTATTGTATGATTTTCGCGCTTTCGAACGTGCCCTGAACAGCAATTATCTGGGATGTGTTTGTTTCAGTTTGGAATCGCAATGGATTTGCGATTCTCAAGGGGAGATGCGCGATTTGGGGACGATCATTCAGCGCGCATCGTTATTTGAATTGAGAGCCGGACTAGCCAATTACGTTTGATGCAACTTATCCTTGCTATGAACCGTGCTCTCGGTTTGCAATTTGTACAGTCCGTTTAAAAGGAAGAGGCTTGGGAAAAAGTCCCGTTTCTTTCTTGAATTAAATGAAAGACCCAAAAAACCGGATGATTTGCAATTGATTGCAAATCATCCGGTTTTTCAATTTGAGGCATCGTTTCTTTTCAGCCTCTGTCGTATGTTAGTTCAAATTTTTGACGTTTATCGTCAGACGGGTTTTCGTTCCGTCCAACGTATAACGGATATCTTCGTTTCCGCGAACGGTCATCCCCATGTCGGTCGAATAAACGATCAGGCCCAACTGATGTCCGGCCTTGATTCTGTGAAGCATCGGCTGCAAAACGACGTCGATGTCAACGTATTCGTCGGCCGAAAGATCGTCCGCATGCCACAGGTTCGTTCGATTTTGAAGATTCAGGTGGCCTTTCGTAATCAGCTTGAACGGCGTTTCTTTTGCCAGCTTGAATTCCATCAGGTCGTCAGTGCGCCAATGGAAACCGCAGTCGATGGATTTGCGAGCAAGCGTGGTCGGAACTTTGCCCAAACGCTTGTCCTTGCCATAGTCGATGAGCATGAAGCTCAGCATGCCGTAGTCGCGCGAACTTTTGACCCTTAAGGAAACTTTTGGTGCTCCTTCAAGAACGATGTCTTTGTCAAATGCAGTGCTCTTCCACACGATGCGGTTCGAATCAAGCGGCGTCTTTTCGGAAGCCAGATCGTGCTCCCATTTTGCAATGTCGCTGACGTATGCTTCGAAATCTTTTTGATCAAGGCTGTCCTTGAATTGCAGTTCCTTGGCATGACAATTGCCGTCGTGGACGTCAGCACTGCATTTTTCAGCGGATAACGGTTTGAGCTTGCCGCAAGGCGTTGCCTTCAAGACAACTTCGTCTGCATCCTCATCGATCCACGCATCCTTGGCATGCCAAGTGCTTTCTTTGACGTTGTCTTGGACCAAAACGTTTGGCAAAAGCTTTTCTGCACCGTTTTCCAGGCCATAGAGCTTGTGAGAAAGCCACAGGTTCATCATGTCCGTGAAATCAAGCGACTGAAAGTTGTTGACGTAGATGTGCTGCCCTTGATGCAAAACAAGTTTTGAAACGACCGGGAGCTTTTGCAATGCGTTGTAAAGATTGTAGACGTTTCTTGGTTTGACGTTCCAGTCGTTCAGACCGTGGACCATCACGACGTCGCACTTGATGTTCTGAACGTCTTTCAAGTAGTTTCTTGCATCCCAAAACGTGTTGTAGCTGCCGGTTGTCCGATCCTGACCGCGCGTGATTTTTGCGAGATGGTTCTCCCAATCTTTTTTGACGTGCAGGAAATCGCCGGATTGCTTGCGACGACTGAAGCAGTCTTCTGCCAAAACGTCGGCGTCTTCACCGGGAAAACCGCCCGGAGCAACGACCAGACCACCGTCTCTGTAGTAGTCGTACCAATTTGAAATCGCGGCTTCCGAGATGATCGTCGACAGCCCTTCGACGCCGGTGGTTGCAGCAGCAGTGGCGAGCGTTCCGAGGTATGATTTGCCGGTCATTGCGACGTGCTTGTTGCACCACCATGCTTTGATTTCGATGCCGCTCGTCTTATCGATGAAAGCCTTCCTGTTGCCGGCAAGCCATTCGATGATTGCAGTCGTTGATTCGGTTTCTTCTTTGGAGCCGCACGTCCTGAAGCCGTCGGAGTCCATCGTGCCGATGCCGGCCGCATAGACGGCGGCAAATCCGCGTGCCAGCATGTAGTCGTTTAACGTATATGAAAATTCGCGCGGAAAAGTCTCGTTGGCCGACTTGACGGTGCCGTTGACGGTTTGTTTTTTGACCTCTGTTTTTGGTTTTGCCGTGTATTTGATCTCGTCATAAGTCAAGGAATCGGGCGTTTTGCGCGTCAGCTTGACGTTGACGTCATGCGTCATGGCCTCGACCGTGGCATCGTTTGTTCCTTGATTGTAGGGACTGGCCGTATAAAGCGCGGGAACTTTGAGGCCTTCTTCGGTATCTTTAGGGCGAATGATTTCCGCCTTGAGCAAATCGGCTTTGCCGTCATGATCCGTATCGAGATCGGATTCAACGTAGACGACTTCGAAAATCAGTTTGGTCGTGTCAAAGACGGGCTGGGCCTTACCGTTGAAGAAGACCGGCTTTTCGGAAACGGGCAGGTCATAGAAATCAACGAAGAAGCCAAGATTTCCGAGATGATCGAGCAGCGTCTGGCCGTTTTTGCCGTGAGTTGCCAAAAGGTCGTAGAAGGCACTGATTAGGTCGGTTGAATCTTCAATCTTGTCTGCGTGAAAGACGCCAAGCTCGTCCATTGATTTGAGCGGATTGTCGATGTCGAATTCAGTGTCGGGCTCAAATTGCAAAAGCTGCATGGCAACAGCGTAGAAGACGGTCAGATCGACAGTCTTTTTTTCGATGAATTCCGGGACGGATTCGGTCTTGGTAGCAGCCAGAGAAGCTAATTTTTCATGCTTTTGAGCCAGACATTTGGCTTGCGGAAAGCATTTCAAAAGAAGATTTTTCCAAAGCAGGTTCAGATCTTCCTGTTGTGCGCCGTCTTTGATGAAGCGCAGTTTGGACAGTTCTTCAAGTTTTGTTTCAAAATTTGCCGGGGTGTGTGCGAATTGATTGATTTTCATGATGGCCTCCAAAATTAAAATAATCTAACTTGATTATAACCCATGAGCCTGTTTTACGCTCGGCAAATTATGACTATTGCGACAAGTATAAGCACAGATTGCAGATAGAGAAATGTTTTCAATATTTGATTGAACTGAAAAGAAAAGTGGTCTAAAATTACATATGTATTAGCATAACGGATGAAGAAAACGCTTTAATGGCAGCGGGGGAACGTTTTATGAAAGCACGAAAAATTTTTGTGATTGCTATAAGTCTTGTCAGCAGCATCTTGTCTGTCGGATGTTCGAGCCATCAGACAAAAAAATCGCATGCAAAGCCTGTCAAACAAGAGGCATCCATGAGGATAAGAGGTATGGTCAAAATGCTCGACACCGTCAAAAGCATTGATCAAAACAGCATTCAGATCAACCAAAACGTTTTTGAGGGATTGTATCGCTATGATAAAGAAGGTCACCTGGTCCTGGCCGGAGCGAAAAGCGAGAAAACAGAAGATGGAGGGAGGGTCCACGTCTACAGACTAAGAAAAGATGCCAAGTGGTCAAACGGCGATCCGGTGGTGGCACAAGATTATGTCTATGCCTGGAAGAAGCTGCTTTCGCTTAAGGAGAGCGCGTCGAATTGGACGAATCTTTTGATTTTGAAAAATGCAAATGAGATTCATGACGGCCAAAAAGATATGGAAAGCCTTGGCGTGCAAGCACTTGACGACCATACCCTGAGAGTCGAACTCATAGGAAACATCCCTTATTATAAGGAAATTTTCGCAAGCACGGCAATGTTTCCGCAAAATCATGCAGTTGCCGAAAAGTACGGCGATGAATACGGGAAAACGTCCGCAAGCACCGTATTTAACGGACCGTTTTCCGTTGTGGGACTGGAACAGGGCAGCAAAAAATGGGAACTGGTCAAAAACAAGAACTATTGGGGCAGAAAAGACGTCAAGCTCAAGCGAATCAAGTACGTCGTTGAAAGAGATCAGCCCAGCGATCAGAAAGATTTCTTCAAGGGAAAATGCGACTATGTTCGCATCGGTTGCTCTTATGACGAAAAGCTTGCTTCCAAAAAAGGATTCCACAAGCGTCTGATACCTGAAGTTTCGATGATCTGCTTCAATCAGAAACGACAGGTAACGGGAAACGTTCATTTCAGGCGCGCCGTGACTTACGCGATCGATCGCAAGAAGATTGCAGCTTCAAAAACGTTTCATGTAAAGGCTCTTTACGGCATTGTTCCCGCCAATTATTCGTACAGTCCTGAAAATGACGTGGATTACAGGGAAGATGCCGGAAACATCGTTGGTTTGGACAAAAAGAAGGCCCAAAACGAGTGGAAACAGGCCCAAAAGGAAACCGGGAGAAATCAAGTCACTTTGACGCTGTTGTTCACTAAAGATATGCGGTACTCTGATGATATTGCGAGAAAAATCAAGGAAGATCTTGAAACGACTCTTCCTGGATTGCAGATCAAGATTAAAATGGTTGAGTTGAACGAAAAATTGGAACGGGCATTCGATCACGATTACGACATGTTTTATCAATCATGGCAGCCGAGCTATGTCGATCCGTTAGCGTTTATCGTCAACGGCGGGATGGAACATCTCAGAGAAGATTACCACAATCCCGACTATCAAAGCAACCTTGAAAAAGCCGCCACGTGCGGAGGAGACTTCAGCAAGAGAAGGGGGTTCATCATTGCGGCCGAAAAAGATCTGGTCGAAAAGGATGCGTTCGTCGCTCCGCTTTTTCAGCAGTCAAACGGGTACCTGCTTAATCCGAATATGCGGTGCGTCGGCTTTGTTCCCTATGGGTCGGCCTGCATCTTGAGAGATGTCTGGATCAAAAAATAGTATTTTCAATTATTAGACGAGACAAGAAATTTTTTCTCATTTTTAAACGTTGATGTATCAAGGCTTCGACGGAGTGAAAGGGGATTCGGGTTGAAATTTTCTAATTGACATCTAATCCTGAATTAAGTATTATTTGTAGATGAAATAATTTTTATCAGGAGGCCCTTTTATGAATTTTAAAGAGAGAGTTTTTAGAAAAGAGAGCCTGGCACGTTACCTTGACTCGGACAAAAAGTTCTCCAAGCAGCTTGGAGCTTTTGATTTGATCACAATGGGAATCGGCATCGTAATCGGGACCGGGATTTTTATTCTTCCCGGAACGGTTGCAGCCATGCACAGCGGTCCTGCAATCATTTTATCTTTTGTCGTCGCTGCAGTGGTCTGTTCGCTTGCGGCCATGTGCTACGCTGAATTTTCTTCTGCTCTGCCGGTTGCGGGTTCTGCATATTCTTTTGGGAACGTTGTTTTCGGCGAGATTGTCGGTTGGTTTTTGGGATGGGCCTTGATCTTGGAATATATGCTCGCCGTCGCAGCAACCTCTACTGGATTTTCCGCATATATGAGATCATTGCTCGAAGGATTCGGAATCAATCTTCCAAAGGCAATCAGCGGTCCGTTTGATCCCTCAAATGGGACCTATGTCAATTTGATTGCGATTTTGATCGTCTTGTTCATTTCTTTGATTTTGTCGCGAGGTGTCAGAACTTCAATGACGGTCAACAGCATTATGGTTTTCGTCAAAGTTACAATCATCATTGCGTTCATTGCGGTCGGATGTTTTTACGTCAAGCCGTCAAATTGGCATCCGTTCATGCCGTTTGGCTTTGGCGGCGTAATGGCCGGAGCGGCTCAAGTCTTTTTCGCCTATCTTGGTTTTGATGCTGTTGCCGCATCGGCAGCCGAAGTTAAAAATCCGTCGCGCAACATGCCGCGCGGGATTATCGGCACGCTGATGATCTGCACCGTGCTCTATATGCTCGTTTCGGTTGTTTTGACGGGGATGGTTTCTTACAAGAAACTTGACGTGGCGGATCCCGTTGCTTTTGCGCTTCATGCCGTCAACCAGAACTGGTTTGCCGGTGTTCTTTCTGTTGGTGCTTTGGCCGGGATGTTTACGATGATGGTTTCGATGATTTTCAGTTCTTCAAGGCTGATCTACTCGATTGGGCGCGATGGACTGCTGCCGAAGTTTCTCGGCCAAATCAACGAGAAGACCAAAACGCCGGAACACAGCATGGCTGCGGTAACGATCGTTATTGCCTTGATGGGCGGATTCGTTTCGTTGGATCAGTTGACCAATCTGGTTAATATCGGCACGCTGTTGGCATTTGCGTTCGTTTCGCTCGGCATCATCCCGCTTCGACGCCGTCAAGATTTGCAAAACGATGGTTTCAAGGTACCGTTTTATCCCGTGCTTCCGATTTTGTCCGCAGTTCTTTGCGTCGTGATGCTTCTGCAACTTTCTGCAGAAACATGGATTGCATCCGGCATTTGGTTTGCGATCGGGATGGTGATCTACTTCGGATATGGCATCAAGCACAGCAAGCTGGCTTCATGATGATTCGGAATAAGATAAGATGTTCTGAAAAAAATTATGCTTCAAACTAAAAACCCGGATGACCTGCAATTGATTGCAAGTCATCCGGTTTTTTGCGTATACCCTGTTATGATGGAAACGGCAAAAGGAGTCGAGGGCTGCCTTTTACGGGCAAATCCCAAAAATCACCGTTTTGCCCGTAATCGAGGGCTGACACCCCTTGTCTCATTGTGCAATCAGGCAATCAAAAAAGCGCCCCGCTTCTTAATTAGCATCGGGCGCTTGTTTTGACTAAGCTTTTTCTTCTTTAAGAGCCTTCTTTTGTGCCATGACTGAATGCTTCAGCATGAACGGAGCAATCACCGTGGTCAGAATGATGACGATGATCACGCCGGAGTAGAAGTCGCTCGAAAGCAATTTTGCCTCGTATCCGACTTGGGCGATGATCAGAGCCATTTCACCGCGAGAAACCATTCCGGCACCGATGATGTCTGCGGAACGCATGCTCATGCCAAGGATTTTTGCGCCAAAGCCGCAACCGATCCACTTGGTCAGCAATGCCAGAATCGTCAGCGGGATAATGAAAATCAGATCTTTAAAGAAACCGTCAAACGTCATGTTGAGTCCGATGCTGACGAAGAACATCGGGATGAACACCGCATACCCGATCGGTTCGATGTTCGAGTCGATTTCTTTTTTGCAAGGCGTCTGTGCAACCGCAACACCGGCAAAGAATGCGCCGACAACGTTGCTCAAGCCGACTTCTTCTGCAAGATAGGACATGCCCATGCAGATAAAGACCGACATCAGAACCACTGAAGACGGAATCGAGAATTTTTCTGCGATGCCCATGAGGAACGGAGCAATGTATTTGAACAACAGATAGATTCCTGCAAAATACAGTGCCTGAAGCACCAACGAAAGCCCGATGTTCGACTGGACGTGCCCGCCCGATTTGGCTGCAACGTCGCTGAAGATGCTGACGAGCACGCTTAAAATCAGGACGGCCAGAATATCGTCGATGACGGCCGCTCCAAGAATGGTAGTACCTTCCTTAGAGTCGAGGAAATGCAATTCTTTAAGAACCTCAACTGAAATTGAGACTGAAGTCGCAGCAAACGTCACGCCCAAAAAGATGGCCTGTTCATTTGAAAAGGAAAAGAGCTTCCCAAACAGGAAGACCAGGCCGACGGGAACGATGACGCCGCAGACCGCAACGGAAAATGCAGGCTTTAAATATTTCTTGAGCAGTTCCAAATCACTTTCAAGTCCGGCGATGAACATTAAAATGATCACGCCAATTTCAGAGAAGGTATGAACGAAAGAATTGTTGGTGACCAAACCCAGGACGGCAGGCCCCAAGACGATGCCGACGAGCAATTCGCCGATGACGGCCGGCATGCCGACCCTGCGGCTGAAGTGGCCGGCCAATGCTGTGGTGATTAAAACGAGACTGAGTGTCCCTAAATATGACATAGATTCATTCTTCCTTCCTGCCAAAATTCAAAAAAAGACCAACTATAATATAAATTATATATGGTCATTATACCCAAATTGTAATCTCTTTAGCAAGATATTGTGGAAGAGAATCGGGGGATGAAAAGGTCCTTAGAATCTTGGGAGTCGCCCGATTTGATCCTGCGAGTCAGGAAAATGCAGTGTCCGGACTCAAAAACAGTTGCCGCCTGCCTCTGCATTTTTCATTTACGAACGACCTTGGAACATCGGCCTCTGCATTTGACAGCAAAAAAGAGGATTCTTCCCGGAATTTCCGGGAAAAATCCTCCTGCTTCGGAAGTTGTCAGAATTTGACGTTTTTATCGATTTTAGACAGTGCAAAAAGTGCATCTTGGATCGTAATGCCGGATGCTTCAAATTTAGGGTTATCATTTGAGCGGGCAATAAAGAGTTGACTTTTCATGTCTAAAGAAATTGAATAGTTGGTTTTTGAAAATTGACCAAACTTCATAACTTTGCCCTCCATTTCATAGTAAAATTAGATCAGGAAGCATTGAATCAAAAAATATGAATTCGTTTACAACCTAATGAAATAAGTATACTATGTAAGCGCCTTTTATGCAAACAATATGCTTATTGACATATTTGGAGGAAAAACAATGGAGAACAAAGTAATTGTTTTATGCGGTGCTCCGGGCAGCGGCAAGACGACCGTCCGCAAATATCTGACGGAAAATTTTGCAATTGAACCGGTTTTGACGCATACGACCAGGCCAAAACGGAAGGGTGAGCACGACGGAATCGACTACTGGTTTGAAACGCGTGAAACTTTTTTTGAAAATCACTATTTGGAATATGTCGAATATGACGGCAATCTGTACGGATCGTCTTATGAAAGTTTGGAACGCGCCTGGCAAAAGGCTCCGGTTGCGACGATCGTTCTTGATACAAAGGGTGCGGAAACGTACCTGGAACGGATACCCGAAAAAACGGAGGTCGTCTATCTTTGCGTGACCGATGAAAAAGTTCAAAGAGAACGCATGGAGCAACGCGGAGACGATGCTGACAAAATACGGCGCAGGCTTGCTTCGCAGGAAGCAAAGCGCGACAGGAAACTGCCCGAAAGGCTTGTTAAGCATGTGCATGTCATCGAAAACGATGACTGGGAAGAAACCAAGGTCAAAATCCAGACTCTGCTGCAAATGCTGGGAATCGAAACAACTTGCTGATTTTTGCAGATTTGGACAAGATTTTGAAGTCGTCTGCTTCGATGCGGAAATTTTGAGCAAGTTGATTTACTTGTCTGACCAGATGAATTATAATAATCAGTAATTATTACGATTTAATCAAAACGGCAGAATACGGCCGGACATTGTCAAAATGGAGGAAAAAGCATGATCGATCAAGCTCTTCGATTGCTTAAAAGCCACAATTACAAAATTACGAAGCAAAGAAGAACCATGTTGGAGTACTTGAGCGGATTTCGCGAAAATTACGTCAACGTCACGAAAATCGACGAGCATATGCGTGAATTGTTTCCCGGCATCAGTCATGATACGGTCTATCGCAATATTCGCGAATTTGCCGAAATCGGCATTCTTGAAACAAAAAGCCGCCCCAACGGAACCTGTGTAAAATATCAATGCGATTTCAATCAGATGCATCATCACCACTTCGTTTGTCGCAAATGCGGACGCGTTCAGGAAATCAAGATATGTCCGCTCGATTTTCAAAAACAACTGCCGGGCTGCGTGATCGAGGATCATCGTTTCGAATTGACGGGACTGTGTTCCGAGTGTGCCGGGACGGAACGCAATTTTTAATAAACTTTAAGTTTGGTTAGCCGGGAATTGTAGTAGGATAGGTAAATGGAAACAAACTAGAAATGAGGGTAACAAAATGGCAAAACGAACACCGCCATTGTTGACGCCGTTTGCAATCATGTCAATCGTGCTGGCGCTCGGCGCAACAAACGTGGCAGTCAACGAGGTTACGCATACGTCAGAAGGGCGTGCGCGCGTTTCAACGGTCTCAAGTTCATCTTCCAGCGTCGAAAGCGTCTCACAATCGTCGGAAAGCAGACCTGAGCCGGATCGAAGAGATGAAAGTTCTTCTTCGTCGGAACAGCAAAGCTCTGCCGAAAGCACGACGCAGGAAAGCACGGTTTCAAACCAGGAAAGCTCAAGTTCAGAGACGGAAAAAGAAAGCTCAAGCTCCTCGTCTTCATCAAGCAGCAGCTCGAGCTCGTCTTCGACAGACAACCCAGACGATGAAGGGGGTGAATAAACGATGTTCAGCATTCTTGGAATGATCAACAGCTATATCGGATATTTCAGCATGAACGCCAAGCTGAAGAGTCAAGTTTACACGGCTTTGGGAACTTTGGGCAACTTCTATCTATTATATGTTGCTTACCGTTTCTTTGCGAACGGCTTTTATCTGCGCGGATTTCTTTATATTCTGGCCTTTCTCGTCCTGGCCTATTTCGCTTATCTGAACATTCTTTATTATTTTACGAAAGACAAGTCTTCGAAGTACGACATTACGCCAAAAATCGAGCAGCTTCTCGGAATCAAGGCAAAAGACCATCTGGCGGAATACGAAAAGCGCAAGAATCAGGCACCGGGCTATGTTCAAACGAACGGCATTTTCAAGGATGAGGAGTTTCTCCCGTCCGTTGTCACGACAAATGTCGAGCAAAAAGCAAATATTCAGGCTTTGGTCAAGGATCTGGCGAATGTCGGATACCTTGATTTGAACTATGGCGGCATGGCAGAAGATGACATGCTGGCGATCGTCAGGGAAGGTTCTGCAACGAGTTTTCAAGCCTTGGCCGAACCGGTCGCTTTGCCGTATTTCGAGCTGGTCGAACGTGCCGGTCGCATGTTTATTTACGGTGGTACCAATCAGATGGAAGCAAGGCCGCTTGGCGAAGTCAAGACGATCGGTCTTCTGAGTGCCAGGGAAGCTGCCAAACGCTACAAGCTTTCCGTTGCAACGGCATGTTTGACCAAGGGACCTTACAAGGTTGCCGGTCGCTCCAGCATGTTGGAAAAGGATGCCGATTTTGAGCTTGACGTTCAGATTGCCTATCGTGATCCTGAAAAAGAACTTGCGGAAAAGAAAAAAAGAGAAGAAGCGGAAAAAACTTCAGAAACTATGACCGTTTCCGACGTGCCGCATCATTTGAGCAGAAAAGACAAGTGGAATCATTAATAAATGTCCTAAGGCATGCAGGATTTTGCAAAATGCAGAGTTCCGTATGCTTTTTTGTTTTGCTGATGCGGATCGATGCGCTGCATTTGACAAAAAAGCGTGTTTCAAAACGGTTAAACCGACAATTGCTGTTGGAGTTTTTAATCTAATTATATAAGTCATAGTCTCTTAAGTTTTTTTTATAAAACTGGACGATATCTAGAAAAATGCTTGAAATATCGCAATGTATAAAATATAATGTAATTGTCTATTTTATAATCTTTTTTTAATATAAGGTGAATTTGGAGGGGAGTTGGTTTCATGGAGCTGGTGGTGAATCCAAAGATTAACAAAAACGAATTGATTGAGCTTTATAAGTCCGTTGGCTGGACTGCCGACGTGAACAATATCGACAATCTTCGCAAAGGGATGAAAAGATCTTATGTGATTGCAGCGTATGAGGACAAGAAACTGATCGGGCTTGTTCGGGCCTTAAGCGACTACGCAACGGTCGTTTATGTTCAGGATCTGCTCGTTGCATCGGATTATCAGGGCAAGCGCGTAGGGAAGAGCCTGATGCATCATTTGCTGAATTATTTCGGATCGGTCGGCCAAATCATCGTGACGGCCAAGAACGACGAGCGAACCGGCAAGTTTTTCCGCTATTTGAATTTCAGAGAAGAAAGCAAGAACACTTACGAAATTGATCGAAGAGACTAAAAAAATGCAGAGCTGACATTGACGTGTCAACTCTGCATCTTTCATTTGCCGACTAGTGCGTTTCAAAGCGGCTGAGTCTGCTGTGAAGTTCCGGCGAGACGTTTGCGGAAACGACGGTACCGTCTTCTTCATAAGTCGTTTCCAAAACGGTGCCGCGGACGTTCAGTTCGTCAAGATACCGTCCTTCGGAAAACGGAATTTTGAACGTAACGATGCGATCGTCTTTGAAGATGTTTTCCTTGATCAGTTCGACGATCTTTTCGATTGAGGCAGGATCTTTGGCAGAATACGTGATTTGATTTCCGAGAATTTCAGGATACGGAGCTTCGGTCAAATCTGCCTTGTTGAAGGCGTAAATCATCGGGATGTTTTCAACGCCGATTTCCTTGAGCGTCTCTTCCGTCGTTTTGATCATGTCGCGATAGTTCGGATCGGAAACGTCGATGACCTGAACGAGCAGGTCGGCTTTGGCTGCTTCGGAAAGGGTCGATTTGAACGCCTGGACCAGCTGGTGCGGCAAGTGCGAAACGAAGCCGACGGTGTCGCTGATCAAGAAATCCTTGTTGTCTTTGAAATGCAGTCTGCGAACCGAGGTGTCCAGCGTGGCAAAAAGCATGTCCTTTTCAAAAACCTGTTTGTCGTCGTCCTTTCCGCAGGCCCTGAGAAGACCGTTCATGGTCGTCGATTTGCCGGCATTCGTATAGCCGACGAGAGCGACCGATCTCAAACCGCTTGCGTCGCGCTGTTTGCGCGTGACGTTTTGTTTTTCTTCGATGTCCTTCAGCTCTTTTTTCAGGATGCTGATGCGTTTGCCGATGACGCGCCTGTCTTTTTCGAGCTTGGTTTCACCGCCGCCGCGACTGTTGAATGAACCGCTGCCGCCACCGGTCTGCTGGTCAAGCTTGACTTTGTCGTTGTCAGTGTGAAGTCTTGGCAGGCTGATGCGCAGCTGGGCAATCTGGACCTGAAGCTTGGCTTCTTTTGAGCGTGCTCTTGATGCGAATATTTCAAGAATCAGCGCTGTTCGATCGATGATCTTCATGTCGGTCAGGTCACCGAGATTTCTGATCTGCATAGGCGTGAGTTCGTCGTTGACGATTAAAATCTTGGCATCATGAATCTTTCCTTGGGTTTTAATTTCTTCTGCTTTTCCGCGTCCGACGTATGATGCGGAAACGGGTCGCTCAAGTTTTTGAATGACCGTGTCCTTGACTTCCATGTCGCAGGCTTCGGCAAGGTTTGCAAGCTCCTGCATGGTGTAGTCAAAGTCCGGCTGATTCAAATCGGCGCCGCAGATTATTACAGGTGTCATCTAATCCCTCGCTTTCTTAGCGTAAAATTGTCTTTATTATAGCATTGCGGCATTGCATCGTTAAGAATAATGCTTTGAATTCTTAGAAAAATACAGGGTGTAAACGCTTCTTTGAGTTTTTGGGAAGATTACTCATTAAAGCAATTTTTTAAAAATTCTTAGATTGGTTTAAGGGGCGCAATCTTGATATGTCGGCAAAAGACGATAAAATTGTTAATTTTTTTTAAAAGCCCGTCACGGCAACGATTAAGCATATTTTTTGGCGAAAATATATTGGAAAATTAGATTTGGCACTTGATTTTAATACGGTTATCATATAAAATTTAATCAACTGTAAAAAGACATTTTGAAATTATCTGACATTATTAAGGAGTTGTTAAGATATGAAATTAGCAAAAGTTGCAGCTGCAGGCTCTGTTGCTGCCTTGTGTGCCTTGACGCTTGGCGCTTGCGGTTCTAAAGCAAGCGATTCAGCTTCAAAGCAGGTTTTGAACTGGAACGAATCTGCTGAATTGCCGACAATGGATCTTTCCAAGGCGACTGACGTTGTCAGTTTCGATATGTTAAACAACACGATGGAAGGTCTTTATCGTTTGGGCAAGGATTCAAAGATTGAACCAGGTATTGCTACTAAGACAAAGGTTTCTTCGGACGGCTTGACATATACGTTTACCTTGCGCAAGGATGCCAAGTGGTCAAACGGTGACAAGGTCACTGCCAAGGACTTTGTCTACTCATGGCGTCGTACGCTTGATCCTAAGACAAATTCGCAATATGCATATTTGTTTGAAGGAATCAAGAACGCAACTGACGTTATGAACGGCAAGAAGTCAACCAAGGAAGTCGGCGTCAAGGCTGACGGCGACTACAAGCTGGTCGTTACGTTGGACAAGCAGCTTCCATACTTCAAGCTGTTGATGGGCTTCCCAGTGTTCTTCCCGCAAAATCAAAAGACTGTTGAAAAGTACGGTTCCAAGTACGGTACTGCTTCCAAGTACATGTGCTACGACGGTCCGTTCAATTTGACGAAGTGGACGGGTACGAACCTTTCCTGGTCTTTGAAGAAGAGCGACAATTACTGGGATAAGAA
>ULZP01046040.1_pt1 | contig 16128 bp, 9 predicted proteins | sample 1963281 | NCBI WGS metagenome assembly ULZP01 (sample SAMEA4835894, study PRJEB28245) | human gut metagenome | biome: gut microbiome; material: fecal sample | place: Denmark | collected 2008
TTCTTCATAAATCATCAAGTATGCTGCGCAACGCCCTTAAATCTGAGGAAGCAAAAACCGCACGTCTTATGAGAGAATTTGAGATCGAGCAGGAAATGGCGAAAGCAAAAGAACAATATCATAGCATATAAAGGGGAACTAATATGGATCTTGAAAAACTTAAGCGCATAAAATATCTTATCATCGCAAAAATTCTTTTTGTATTTGGCTGGATCTATGATCTTGCTATGCGTATTTTAAATGCGGTGAATAAAACACCTATTGAAAAAGACAAAGACCGCCGAAATGTCAGAATAAAACAATTTGCAATAGCTACATCGATACTATATGTGATCTTTAACAGCATTTTTATTTACATCTTTAAAAGTATGCGCAGGGTAAGCCTTAACGGACGCTCTGGTGAATACACAAGCACTCACTTTATGCCGTGGAACATCATTGTTCCGTCAGGATTTATGATGTTCATTTTTGAGATTATCCTGGCAATGGTAGTAGGATTGTGTATAACAGTAAAGCTCCATACTCTGTGGCGTATGAAGAATGACAGCAAGGACATCAAGGGTGATAATAAATTCATGGAAGATAATGAGCTTCTTGAACACTTTCAGGCAGTCCCTATGGATAATATAAAGTCAGCGGAACAAGCAGGTATGCTCATTGGCGAAAGCAATGGTATGTACTATGTTGAAACTGGTACATACAACACAATGATAGTAGGCGCTCCTCGTTCAGGTAAAGGCGAATGCTATGTGCTGCCAAGTATGCGGCTTATGGCTAACTCAAAAAATAAGCCCTCGCTTATCATAAACGATATGAAAGGCGAGTTGCTTGAACTGACAAATAAAGATTTTGCAAATAACGGATATAAGATAGTCACTCTTAATCTTATCGATACGGACCGATCTGATTGTTGGAATCCTCTACAACTTATCATTGACGAATATCTCGCTGCAAAACGGAGCGGAAGCAACGATCTTTCACAAACCTCTAAGCTTGTCAGCTCGTTTGCCCACTGTCTTACAGACGATGTACAAAGTGAAGCAATATGGACAGACTCTGCAAGGTCACTTTTAAGCGCCCTGATATACTATTTTCTTGATAAAGGCTATGAAAAAGGTGATATGTCAAACGTTAATATGTACAGCATAACAACATTCTTTACTGAATTTGGCGTATACAATACGGTGATCGAGGACGAAAGCGGCAATAAGAAAATGGTCAATGCTCTCGATGAGCTGTTCAATGCGCTGCCTGTGGGCTGTCTTGCAAGAACATCCTATTCAACGTCAAAGTTCTCCCAGGGCGACACACGTTCATCAATATACACTGTCCTCTCTGCAGACCTTGAGATATTCATGACGGATATGGGCGTTCAAAAGCTGACATCTAAAAATGAAATAAACTTTGCTGACCTTATCAATGAAGATCAGCCATGCATAATATATATGCTTGTGCCGTATGAGGAAAAATCACGTTATGTAATAGCTTCAATGTTTGCAGACCAATCCTTTATGTACCTTGCAAAGCAGGCAAGAAAATACCAGGGCGGAAAATTGCCACGAAAAATAGAGTATATCTACGATGAGTTTGGTCAAATGACAAAGCTTCCTGACCTCAGCAGCAAAATGAACGCTTCTCCAGGAGCTAATATTCTGTTCAATCTTTTTCTGCAGGACTATGGTCAGCTCAAAAAGTATGATAAAGAAGAGGACGGCATAAAGGGTGCTTGCAATATTCAGATATACATACTCTCTCTTAACGGAAACACAAACAAAGCGTTTTCCGAAATGATAGGAAACGAGACCGTAAACTATCTTACATTCAGCGGCAGCCTATACGGCTTTATTGATCACCAAGGTGAACACGTTGACCGCAAGGCTCTGCTCGATACAACACAGCTCTCAAAGCTGCCGTTCGGCACTGCCATAGTGAAGAAAATGCGCTGTGAGCCAATACGAACTAATATCACGCCTTATCACCTTATCGAGAATAAGCCGCCAAGAATACCTGTAGAAAATCTGCCTATAAGAAACCATAACATAGACCTTTCTGCTGTGCTTTACCCATATGATGAGCTTTGGGACAGTTTGGGCGTTATAGGCAATCAGTATAGACTTGATAAGCTGAAAAATAAAGCAGAAAGTGCCATGAACAAATACTATATGCAGCTTAATGATATTGAGAAAATAAAGGCTGCAGGCGGAGCGGTTTCTGAGCTTATGTATAAAGCTGCATTGGATCTTGAAAAACAGGCAAGTCAGGCGCAGCGCCAGGTCATAGAGTATCAGCAGCATATCCAACAGCTCAAAGAATTTCGTAAGAATGAAACACGAAAAATATTTGCCCAGGCTTATTCTGACAATGGCTTTCAGGATGACGAGGACGGCTTTGATGAAAGCACAGACGAGCTTTATCTCCCCGATGACTTCCCTGCTTCTCAAAGCGAACTCCCATATGTAGATATATCTGCACTGCTCTATAAGGTCAATGGACTTGCTGGCGATGAGCTTAGCAGCCTGCTTGAAAAGAAAAACTATGCCGCTGCAAGGGGCTACATAAAGAAAATACAGAAACGTCCTGATATACGCAGCAATTTTGTTGCCGATGAATGGGCGGCACTGGAACAATACATTAATAATGAGGAATTGAAAAATGCGAATACCTAACAGCTTTGTTACACGTTTTACACAGGCAGCAGACTTGAAGCTTGCCTGTGTATTCTATAGTCTTATCCACAAGAATACAAAAAGAAATCTGCTTGGCTATGAGATCACAGTCAAGCAGACAACTCTTGTGTCACTATGCGGCTTTTCGGTATCCACTGTTAAACGTGCGGCAAGTTCGCTGCTCAAGAGTGGATTTATCAAGTCCCAGAAGCGCCAAACAAATGCTCCTGGAAAACTTGGCACATATACATACACTATTGAAGCCGTATCTACAGCTTCTAAATATTTCACCATGGATAAAAAGCTCATAAGCAGATTGAACGGGAATGAATTCAGAGTGTACGCAATGTGCTGTAAGCTGGCTGACAGCTCGCACAAGAGCTTTTTTCAAAGCTATAATGATCTATCTCAGCTTCTAGGCATGAGCCGTCAGGACGTTCTCAGGACGATAGAAAAGCTTGTAAAAGGCAAATTCATTCGTAAGAAGAAAATCAGAACTCGTGCAGGTGATTTTACAGACAACACATATACTGTCTGCATATATGTTCATCACAGCAGAATAAAAAAAGCCTCCCGCCGCTCGAGCAGGAGGCAGAGCATTCATTGCTTTACAATGAACACACCCATTAAAAACACAAGTTCATTGTATAACAAAAAATCGGGTTTGTCAATAGGTTTTAAGAAAAAAATACGGCTTTCGGAGATTTTTTTCTTAAAAAGGGGTAGTGGGTAAAATGAACTGTCTATAACTGACCCATTCTTGATTATCTGTCTGAAATCAAATAATTGATTTTGGTTTATATACTTAGTTATTATCAAAGTTATTGATGAGTATTTGTTTTTTTATGTGAAATTCGCTTTTTTCTTTCAGACAGATATCAATTCAAGCTGTCAAAATGCCTGTTTTTGTAATATAATTAATTTATTATATCAAAAAAAGGGGATCATTATGACTATCGAAGAACTAATTGACGAAAAAACAAAACTTGAAAAACTTGTAATACAGCTTGCAGAAGAAAACCAACAGCTTAAGGACAAGTTGTCGGCTAAAAAAGCTAGTGACACTCCGTTCGCCGATCTGCTTGAAACGTGGCTGCACAACAAAAAAATATCTGTAAAAGCCAACACATATGAAGCTTACTGCACCCAGATCAATCATCACCTTGTGCCGTATTTTCGCAGCAAGGGTACAATGCTTTCTCAGCTCACGCCAGCAGTGCTTGAAGAATATTATTTCACAAAGCTTCAATCTGGCTTATCAGGCTCAACCATCAGGAAACATCATTCAAACATCAAGATGGCACTGAAATTTGCCGCAAAGAACGGATTGACAGACCAAAATGCCGCACTTCTTGCAGAACTTCCCTCCTGTAACAAGTTCTGTGGTAACTTTCTCAACACAGAGCAATTTGATCTTGTTCTCAGCAAAATAAAACACACTGCAATTTACACACCTGTGTTTATAGCAGGAACAATGGGGCTTAGGCGCAGTGAAGTTCTGGGGCTGCGTTGGTCGGATATCAATTTTGAGCAGCGCACTATGTGCATTCAACATACTGTGGTCAAATGCGTCAAAAACCATAAAACTACGCTTATATTTTCTGACGTGCCTAAAACAAGGTCAAGCCGCCGCACACTTCCGCTGCCTGACAGTGTATACAGCTACTTGAAATGGCTCAAACACAAGCAGTGCTTGTCTTATGCAGCTAACAGGAGCAGCTATTCACGGCAATATTTACAATACATATGCGTTGATAGCAAGGGCATTCTTATACAGCCTGATGAACTTTCTGTCCGTTACATCAGACTAATGAACGAAATGCACCTCAGATGCCGCTTTCACGATCTTCGCCACACTTGCGCTTCCCTGCTCGTTCAGCATGGCGTTCCCATGAAAGCCGTATCTGCATGGCTTGGACACAGCAGTTTAGCAGTGACGAGCGATATCTACACTCACTTAACATTTCAAGAGAAGCTTAACGTTGCTAACACTATTGAAAATTACATGAAAGATATGAATGTGTCACCGTGACACATTCATAATTTTTCACATTGTACATAACATAAATAAAAAGACCTCCCAGAGCATAAACGCCCTGAGAAGTCTTAACAATGTTGACAATCAACTCAAATTGTGCTATATTAAAAATAGATGAGGCAACACAACTTACTAAGTTGGTTGTCTGTGATTATTTAAAATAACCGTTTAGTTTGACAGGCTAGCACGGTTATTTTTTTTGCTCTTTTATAATGTTGCCCAAAACCCAAACAAGCAAAATGGTCAGTGCTAAAATTGGTACATCCACTTGGCAATTACCTCCTTTCCTTTAGTATCTGAAAGCAGGTCTGCTTTTTATTTCCTCATCCAAGTAATATTATACTACAAAATTTTCTTGCCGTCAAACTTTGAAACGAACAAAAACCGATTTTTTTATTATTTTTTGAAAAAATGCGATAAATCGACCTTTTTTCACTAATTTTCCACTTTAGGCTAAAATTTTAATATATCACACAAAAAAATAAAAGTCAAATTTTTCACTAACAATTTTAAAAAAGTTTTTTTCACTATTAAAAAGACAAAAAACATGTTATCTTTTATCTTTATTTCTATAAATATAAAATAAAAAATATGAGTTTAACACATAAATACTCAAAACTTAACTATTTTAGTAAAGAACGTCCTGGTGTGTCATCGTGACACATAGGGAGTTTTTATTTGCAATCAAACACTTGCATAGTATATCAACATACGAAATTGCTATATGAATTAAAATGTAAATCTTATCACTTCTGCATTTTTTAATTTTTGTTTCCATTTGGCAAAAAATTCTGATCTGTAAAAGCCTTCGTTTTTCCACGTTTCGTAAGCCTTAGTACAAAACGGAGAATTGCTACGAAGAGGGTCTGTTGAATTCTTATATTCATCGGAAATCTCATAATAATATTCTTTTAAATCTATAATTGCAGGAGTTGCGTAATACGAATAAACCAAATCATACTTTAATTCAATTTTTAAAACATCAAAGGAAAAATCGAACAAGACATCACTAAACCATAAAGACAGCTTTTCATCTTCAATATTTAAGTGGCGGTAGCAGTTACAACAAGTGTTGTAGCATAAATAGTCCTTGTCATTATACTTTAAATTGCCTTTATCATCATAGAACTCAGATATAAATACGTTCATATCATACCCGAAATTATCATGAAGATATTCATACAAATATGAAATCACCGGATTTGATTTATTCATAACCATTATGTCTTTTAAGGGCAGGATAGAAAAGTTTTCAAAAGGAAAAAAATCATTAGAAACATCGTCTATATAATATTCATAACAAGATATTTTAAACACAACAGGAGTTTCTTCCCAGCAAAGAGGACACTTGATATTCGTAATACATAGATACAAATATTGATTAATAATATCTATATTATTACCAAAGACCTTATCAAACTCTTGTAATTCAAAAGTATTTATACCCTGAACTTCTTTTCCATAATAGTAAGATTCCTTATAGTACGGTATCCATTCGCATAATGCATTTAAATGTTTTCGATCAGCACACCACTTTTTGATTTTATCGTCCCAGACAGCACCTCTGGATTTGACAATATCATATTGATATTCAGGAACCTCAAGGATAACCACAAGAAACAACTCCATTTTTGAAAAATATTTTTTCGAAAAAAGTTTCTAAAATGTCAAGACCAAGAAAGTGTGTCACGGTGACACACTAGGGGTCATTTTGCATTTATATATAAAAGATATATTCCCCACCATTAATTTCCGCAAAAGTATTGACAAATTGACAAAATGGTGGTATAATTAATATACAGAGGAAATTTAGAGGGCATAAAAAATTGCACCCTCTAAGGCTTATAAACTCTTGGCGGAGATTATAAGCCCAGCAGCACAGATGTTACAGCAACTGTGGAGCTTTCAGAGAATGCTATCCTCGTGCTCTATTATAGCACGTTGGAAATAGATTGTCAAGGGCTTTTCACGATGTCAAACATCTGGAAAGCTCTTTTTGCTTTTAGCTGCTGATTCAACTCGTCAAAAATGCAGCTTGAAAATCGAATATCGTAAGTCCTCAAATAAGATTGAGATGAGGTCAACTGATGTGAAACACAAGCACAACAAGACATTGAGTTGTCTTTAAGTCGCTTAGAGCCATGACGTTCGTTACTGTTCAATCACGCCGATCAGGCATTCTTAACATTTCAGAACATGAACACGAGCCAGCCAGTAACAGTTAAGCTAACTGCAAGCCTATGTGCCGACGCCACTATGGATTAACATCAGATGATTCGCTCAAGCTTCACAATGTGTAGCTGCCTTGACAAGGTCTAAGAGCGAAACGAAACAAATGTCACAAAACATATCCTAGCTTGTTACTACAAGCTTTCATATATGCTCAGCAAGGATACTTAAAGATACTTGCTGAGGAAAGTCCACACTTTTATATCCTGTGGATTTTCCTTTGTGAGTATCAAAAATGATTGGTGCGCCAGAAGGGACTCGAACCCCCGACCTACTGGTTCGTAGCCAGTCACTCTATCCAGCTGAGCTACTGGCGCATTCAACTCTAATATTATATCATATGCAAGCCCCTTTGTCAATGAGTTAATGGAATTTCTCTGCTTATTTTACAGAATGTTCACATCGTTTCTTGTAGCTTCACACCTTTATCATCCCTTTAAATGCCATTGTTTTTCACACTTTTTGTCAATCAAGTGTTTGTAATCATTTGTAATACTTTTTCGGCAAACTGCTCTGTTTTTAACCGGAATTTTTGTAGATTATTTATCATTCTATGCCCTTGACTTATATTCTGATTGTGGTATAATAGTAAATGTTCAATATTATGTTGTGATAAAAGAAGCCAACCACAATATATAGTGGTTGAGCAAGATAGAATGAAAGGAAGAGTATAGGTGAAGATAATAAAAAGAAGCGGCGCTGAGAATACGTTCGATAAGGAAAAGATAGAAAATGCCGTTGCGAAAGCTAATATCACTGTTGAGGAAAAGGATAGGCTCTCTGAGGGAGAAATAGGAGAGATAGCACAGAATATAGAGGACAAATGCTCTGAAATGAATAGAGCTATGGACGTTGAAACTATCCAGGACTGGGTGGAAGCCGATATCATGCGCCACGGCAAGTATACAGTGGCAAAGCATTATATCACCTACCGCTATGAGCGTTCTATCGTCAGACAGGCTAATACTACTGACAAGCAGATACTTTCTCTTCTTAACTTCGAGAACGAGGAAGTAAAGCAGGAAAATTCCAATAAGAACCCTACTGTCAATTCAGTTCAGAGGGATTATATGGCAGGCGAAGTGAGCAAGGATATCACAAGAAGATTTTTGCTCCCTGACGATATAGTTGAAGCTCACGAAAAAGGTCTGATACATTTCCACGACGCCGATTATTTCGCTCAGCATATGCACAACTGCTGTCTTGTAAATCTTGAGGATATGCTCCAGAACGGCACTGTCATAAGCGAGGTCATGATAGAAAAGCCACACAGCTTCTCTACAGCCTGCAATATCGCTACACAATCTATCGCTCAGATAGCTTCTTCACAGTATGGCGGACAGAGTATCACACTTTCCCACCTTGCTCCGTTCGTTCAGATATCCCGTGATAAATACCGCCGTGAGGTAAAAAAAGAGTTCGCAGAGCTTAATATCCCTGCCGACGAGGATACTATAAATAAGGTAGCCGAAATGAGAGTAAAGGCTGAGATAGTTCAGGGCGTTCAGATGATACAGTATCAGGTCATCACTCTTATGACTACCAATGGTCAAGCTCCTTTCGTTACTGTTTTCATGTACCTTGACGAGGTGCCGGAGGGGCAGACAAGAGATGACCTTGCGGCTATCATAGAGGAAATGCTCAGACAGCGTATCCAAGGCGTAAAGAACGAAAAGGGCGTCTATATAACACCTGCGTTCCCTAAGCTAATATATGTCCTTGAAGAGGACAACATAAGAGAAGGCTCAAAATATTGGGAGCTTACAAAGCTTGCTGCAAAGTGTACCGCAAAGAGAATGGTGCCTGACTATATAAGCGAAAAGAAAATGAAGGAGCTTAAAGTAGACAAGAATGGCAATGGTCAGTGCTACCCTTGCATGGGCTGCAGAAGCTTCCTTACAACATATCTTGACGAAAACGGCAAGCCTAAATATTACGGCAGATTCAATCAGGGCGTTGTTACAATAAACCTTGTGGACGTTGCCTGCTCGTCATATAAGGATATGGATAAGTTCTGGAAGATATTTGATGAAAGACTTGAGCTTTGCAGACGTGCGCTTATGCTCCGTCACGAAAGACTTAAAGGCACTCCGTCAGACGTTGCGCCTATCCTTTGGCAGAACGGTGCATTGGCAAGGCTTAAAAAGGGCGAAACGATCGACAAGCTCCTGTTCGGCGGATATTCCACCATATCACTTGGCTATGCAGGTCTTTGCGAATGCGTAAGATACATGACGGGCAAGTCACACACAGACCCTTCAGCAACGCCTTTTGCACTTGAAGTTATGCAGCACCTTAATGACGCCTGCGCAAAGTGGAGAGCAGAAACAAACATAGATTTCAGCCTTTACGGCACGCCATTGGAGTCCACAACATACAAATTTGCAAGATGTTTGCAGAAGCGTTTCGGTGTTATCGAGGGTGTAACAGACAGAAACTACATCACAAACAGCTATCATATCCATGTTACCGAGAACATCGACGCATTTGACAAGCTCACATTCGAGTCTCAGTTCCAGGCTCTCTCACCAGGAGGAGCTATCAGCTATGTGGAAGTGCCGAATATGCAGAACAACATAGAGGCTGTTCTTGCAGTTATGCAGCATATTTACGACAACATCATGTATGCAGAGCTTAACACAAAGAGCGACTACTGTCAGAAGTGCGGTTTTGACGGTGAGATAAAGATAGTAGAAGATGACGGCAAGCTTGTATGGGAGTGTCCGAACTGCGGCAACAGAGATCAGAACACTCTGAACGTTGCAAGGCGCACCTGCGGCTACATCGGCACGCAGTTCTGGAATCAGGGCAGGACTCAAGAGATAAAGGAGAGAGTTTTGCATTTGTGATTTCTGTTAAAACCCAATGTAATTACAACACCCAAAAAATTTTTCTAGCAAAATCGAAAATTTTTGAACATTATAGCCGTTAAAACTCAAAAGTTCAAAAATCAAAACTCGTCAGAAAAATGAACATTATAGCAAGGAAAACTCAAAAACTCAAAACGGCAAAATCCGAAAATAATGAACATTATTCCTGACATAAAACAACAAACAGCATATAACTATCGGGGCAATACAATGCGTATTGCCCTGCGTTGTATATACGAAAGGAGCGGCAAATGAATTATTGTGAGATAAAGAAAACCGATATTGCCAATGGGTCGGGCGTGAGGGTCACGCTGTTCGTATCAGGTTGCAGACACCACTGCAAGGGCTGTTTTCAGCCTGACACTTGGAACTTTGACTACGGCAAGCCTTTCACAGATACCACCGCAGACGAGATACTTAACGCCCTCTCAAGGGGCTATATAAAAGGACTTACGCTCCTTGGTGGCGAGCCTATGGAGCCTGAGAACCAGCCTGAGCTTACAAAACTCCTCCGCCGTGTGAAAACCGAACTTCCCGACAAGGACGTGTGGTGCTACACAGGCTGTACCCTTGAAACTGACCTGCTTGCAGGCTCAAAGTCCCCATACAGAACGCAGTACACAGACGAAATGCTGAGCCTTATCGATTACCTCGTTGACGGCGAGTTCGTCCTTGAAAAGAAAAACATCTCCCTGAAATTCAGAGGATCTGAAAATCAGAGGATACTTCATAAAGAGGACGGCATTTGGCTGCCTTGCGAAGATATGTAAAACAAAACCGCTCCCCGTGTTATCACGAAGAGCGGTTTTTTTATACAAATTGTAGGGGGACGGCGTCCTAGACGTCCCATTTATTGACCATGTGTCATGCTCTTGACCTTACTTTTCAGACTTTGTAAAGAATATCGCCTTTATAAGCTGGATAACGAGCATAGAGCCAAAGCTTAGAATGTATATCCATGCAAACTGCATACCTGTCATGTCTGCTATCTTGAAAAGTCCCTTGAGTTGTGGAACGAGCAGAACGGAGTTTAAAAATACCATTCCAAGACCGAACGCCATAAGACCGAACTTGTTGTTGAAAAAGTCCTTTGAGAATATAACAGGACCTTTTTTCTTGCACGAGAATCCGTGGAACAATCTTGCAGAGCAAAGCACTGCGAATGCCATCGTCATACCAAGAGCTGCGCTTGTCTTGTTTCCCATAAGGAAAGCCAAAGCTACTGCTATCGCTATAACTACGCCATACAATGCGATCTCGCCCAGGAAAGGACGTGTGAGGATAGATTCGTTTGCGTTTCTTGGCTTGCGTTTCATGACCTCTTCGGAGTGAGGTTCAAGACCCAAACCGATAGCAGGAAGCGAGTCTGTAAGCAGATTAATAAACAGCAAATGTATTGCCGCAAACGGAACAGGAAGTCCAAGCAGTGAGTTGAAAAGCACCACAAGAATTGCCGCAAAGTTGCCCGAAAGCAGGAAGAGTATAGCCTTTTTAATGTTCTCGTAAATGTTTCTGCCGTTTCTTATCGCCTTGACTATAGTTGCAAAGTTATCGTCTGCAAGCACCATTGAGGCAGCGTCCTTTGAAACCTCAGTTCCTGTGATGCCCATTGCAACGCCCACATCAGCCTGCTTTAACGCAGGTGCGTCGTTCACACCGTCGCCTGTCATGGAAACTATACAGCCGTTTGCCTGCCAAGCCTTTACGATCCTTATTTTATGCTCAGGTGTAACACGAGCGTAAACAGCCTTGTCCTTTACAAAGTCAACAAGCTCTTCGTCTGAATAAGCGTCAAGCTCGTGACCCTCGACAGCCTTTGAGTTGTCGTCAAGAATACCTATCTCACGGGCAATAGCCGAAGCCGTAACGATATGGTCGCCTGTTATCATGACTGGCTTTATGCCTGCCTTGCGGCATTCGGCAACAGCCGCCTTTGATTCCTCTCTCGGAGGATCCATCATAGCAATAAGACCGACAAACTCCAATCCATCCTCGTCCTCTGGACATACGGTATCCTTGTCGAATTTTTTCTCTGCAAATGCAAGTATACGCAGACCTTTTTCCGAAAGCTCTGCCACACGCTGGGTTATAACAGCCTTTTCCTCGTCGCTTGAAGTTATCCTGTTTATAAGAACGTCAGCCGCACCCTTTACATATAGCACCTTTTCGCCGTCGATAACGTGCAGAGTTGACATAAGCTTTCTGTCTGAATCAAATGGTATCTCAGAAATTCTAGGGAGATCTTCCCTCACCTTGTCAGTGTCGATACCAAGCTTTGTGCCAAAATTGATAAGAGCCGTTTCAGTAGGGTCGCCTATCTCAACACCGTCCTTACAGCTTGAATCGTTGCAAAGGATCATGGCTCTTGTCATAGTCTTGACCTTTTCATCATCAAGATCAACAGCGTCAGTGTCGATTATCCTGCCGTCTACCATTATTTTTCTGACTGTCATCTTGTTCTGAGTAAGAGTACCGGTCTTGTCAGAGCATATTACAGAAACGCTGCCCAAGCCCTCAACAGCTTGAAGCTTTCTTATGATAGCGTTTTCCTTTGACATTTTCTGTGTGCCGAAAGAAAGCACAATAGTAACGATAGAGCTGAGAGCCTCAGGAATAGCCGCAACAGCAAGTGCGATAGCGAACATGAACGAATCCATAAGCTGGCCGCCACGAAGCATACTAAGTCCGAACACTACTGCACAGACAATAAGTATAGCAATGGAAAGCTTTTTGCCGAACTCGTCAAGCGTGTTCTGGAGAGGCGTTTTTCTCTCTGATGCGTTTTGGATAAGTGAGGCTATCTTGCCCACCTCAGTGTCCATACCAACCTCAGTGACAAGCATTTTTCCTCTGCCGTATGTGACAAAAGAACCTGAATAAACCATATTTGCACGCTCAGCCAAAGGCTTTTCGCCCTCTATATCGCTCATATCCTTGTCGATATTAACGCTCTCGCCTGTGAGCGCAGACTCGTTCACCTGAACAGACGCGCATTCTATCAGCCTGCCGTCTGCACATATCTGGTCGCCTGCTTCGATAAGAAGAATGTCGCCCACTGCGATCTCCTCAGAGGGGATAATTACCTTTTCGCCGTTTCGCAACGCCTTAGCCGTCGGTGCAGAAAGCTTTTTAAGGTTCGTCAGTGACTTTTCAGCCTTGACGGTCTGAACTGTACCCAAAATAGCGTTCATTGTGATAACAACGAGAATTACCGCACAGCTCTCAACGTCTTTCATGAAAGCTGAAACTATCGCAGCAATAATGAGTATAAGCACAAGGAAGTCCTTATACTGCTCTAAAAAAATCACGGGAATGGACTTTTTCTTGCCCTCCGTGATAACATTTCGCCCGAACTTTTCGCAGTTTTTCACTGCCTGCTCGGTTGAAAGACCATTTTCACCTGATGAAAACTCAGTGTAAAGCTGGTCAAGTTTTTTCTGATACTGCTTCATAAAATACCACCTTTTTTATTTTTTCCTGTAAACATTGCCGATATACCCTTCAAAGCCTCCTTTTCTCATAGGCTCAGTAAAATAAACGCATAAAAAATCGGCAAGACGTTTATTGGGTAAACTGCGCCTGTGGCAATTTAATCAATAAAAGTCTCGCCGTTTAGATATGCAGCGGTCCCTCATCGGAACGTACTGACGCAAACATAAACGGATCTCTCCGCCAGCTACTCTCTTTTACTATGAGGTTATTATAACCTATATTTTTGATTTTGTCAATAGTTTTTTATATATTTTATTGTAAATTCGCAACGCTTCATATCATCAAAAAAGTGAGTCTTTGAAGCCTGACTTTTGTATAAAAAGTCCTTGGACATATGAAAAAATATATGGTATAATAATTATAACAATGAGCAGCGACAGCGTAAGTCCGATTGTATTCGGACCTGCGCTGTTTTTTTATGCGCAAAAAACGGGAGGTAATAAAATATGAGCGAAAAAGCTCTGAAAGAAAACAAGATGGGCGTTATGCCCATGCCGAAACTCATGCTGAGCATGGGTCTGCCTATGATAATTTCAATGATAGTTCAGGCTTTTTACAATATCGTTGACAGCTATTTCGTAAGCAGGATAACAGATGATACAGTTGAGCACATAGGCGAATATGCCGTAAACGCCCTAACCCTTGCATACCCTGTCCAGCTTTTGATAATCGCTGTAGGCGTAGGCACAGGCGTTGGAATAAATGCCTTGCTCTCCAGAAGCCTTGGAGAAAAGAATTTTGAGCGTGCAGGCAAAATAGCAGGCAACGCCATTTTCATAGGTCTTTGCACCTACATCGTGTTCATGCTGTTCGGATTTTTCGGCACTGACGCATTTTTGAAAACACAGACCCATGATAGTCTTGCTCTAAAGCTTGGGGGCGAATATCTAGGCATATGCTGTGTGTTGTCATTCGGTGCAGTAGGTTCAATGATATTTGAAAAGCTTTTGCAGGCGACAGGCAAAACTATCCATTCCACCATTGCTCAGCTTGTAGGCGCAATAGCCAACATCGTCCTTGACCCTGTTTTGATTTTCGGGCTTGGCCCTTTCCCAGAGCTTGGAGTAAAAGGTGCGGCATATGCCACTGTCATCGGTCAGGTACTCACAATGGTCATAGGCGGCGTGCTTCATTTTGTGTGCAACAAAGAGATACCAAGCGGCATGAGGTATTTTATACCCCAGCGCAAAATGATAACAAACATTTATAGAATAGGCATTCCCGCCATAATAATACAGGCTCTTATGTCCGTCATGACCTATGGTCTTAATGTCATACTCAACAGGATAGGTCAATCCGCCGTAACAGCCTATGGTATCTATTATAAAATACAGCAGTTCGTATTCTTTGCATCATTCGGCATGAACAACACTATCATTCCGGTTGTATCATACAACTACGGCAAAGGGGACAAAACAAGAGTTCGTTCAGGCATAAAATACGGTATGCTCTACACGTTGGGACTCATGCTCCTTGGCATTATAGGCTTGCAGCTTTTTGCTTCTCAGATATGCCATGTATTCTCACTGTCAGCGGATACGGAGATATTCGCCACCTACGTCATAAGGATAATCACTTTAGGCTATCTTTTTGCAGGTGCAAACATAGCCTATCAGGGAATTTTTCAGGCGCTCGACCATGGCATAGCTTCCCTTGTGCTTTCCCTTATCAGACTTTTAGTTATCCCTCTCCCCGCGGCTTATCTTCTCACCCTTACCTCCTCAGCAGGCAAGATAGTATGGGCAGCCGTTCCGTTCGGCGAGCTTGTAGGCACTGTCGCCGCCATTGTGATAATGGGCAGGATAAAACGTGAGATAAAGCTCAAAGACTAAAACACTGCCCTTGATTATTATTCCAAAAGGTGCTATAATAGCATTGGTGATAATAATGAAAAGGAAAATACTTGTAGGTCTGCTTACCGCCATTATCTTTTTGGCTTGCGCCCTTGTGATAAATATAACCCCAAAGGTGGAGAAAGGTTCAGTTGCGCTGACCTGTGACGGAAGCAAATATGAGCTTCCCGGCACTGAAAAGACACGATACTGCAACGGCAAGAGCGAGAGCCTTTCCGCTGAAGAGAGCTTTGAAGATCTGCTCTCCTCTGTACCGTCATTTAATATAAAGGCAGATATAGATAAGGACGGCAATGTTACCCTTAAAACCCCTATGTCCGTAGAAGTCACAGGGGACAGGCTCGGTGACGTGCTTTACACTGTCTACAGCTATGACGGAAAGGTGCTTGCCAAGGAGTCCAAAAAGCTGGAGCTTCCAAAAGAGGATATTGACGGCTGTCTTGTGAAAATAAAAATTACATGGGGCAAGAAAGACACAAGCTATCTTGAAGAAGATTACTGGTTTGCCGCAATGTACAATACCGAAAGATAAACATAACATCAAAATGTAGGGGCGACCTCTGGTCGCTCACTTTCTTTCTGTAAACTTTCAGACAACAAAACGTCGGACGAATTTGAAAACGTCCGACGTTTTGTTTTTTAACATATTTGAAATCCTATTATGCCCACCATACAAATAACGCTGCCGATAAATCTCAGCTTTGTGATAGGCTCTTTTCTTATGAGCGCTATAACAAACAGCGAACACAGTATCATAGGCTGGATAAATGACGCACTCGCAAGGCTCACAGCAATAACAGCGTTCTCCGCAAGCAGACCTGCCACATTCGGAATCTTCGTAAGCACGACCACCCATGCGCCCTTTTGATTTTTCTTGAATATCTCCAAAGGCTTCGCCCTTGGCAGAAGTATGATAGCCATAAGTATAAGCGCAAAGAACAGCGCCATGGTCGAGGATATGTAATTCTCCGACGCTCTTA
>ULZP01002667.1_pt1 | contig 15821 bp, 7 predicted proteins | sample 1963281 | NCBI WGS metagenome assembly ULZP01 (sample SAMEA4835894, study PRJEB28245) | human gut metagenome | biome: gut microbiome; material: fecal sample | place: Denmark | collected 2008
CCATGCTGTTGCATCCGGATCTGGGGTAACTTCTTCGTCGTTAGTTCCTTTAAACTGAATCGCATCATTACCAATTTTAAGTTTCAAATCGCTAGCAGATTCACCTAAGATAATATCTCCATTTTGAAGTGTGATATAATCAGTATGATTTGCTACATCAGCTTCATCAGTTCTAATTAACTTACTAAAGTTAAACTGCCAACCGTTGATGTTTTGAATCATTGTAGTGGATGAATCTATGTATGCGTTTAAGTTATTTGAAAGGGTGGCGACCTCAGTTTGCGATGCTTTTAATGAGATTTCAGTCTTATTGCTTTCGATCTCAGTATAAGCGTCGTCAACACGAGTTTTTAATCCATTCGCTGTGTCGTTTGCAGTATTGGCTAAATTATAAGCCTCTTTAGCAGCCTCATAACTAGATGATTTAGATACTTCGGAATACCTATAAGTACCGTTTGTCATGACCGTAAGGTCAACAAAATATAATGTGTTAGTAGAGCCAGAAGTATACGAAGGTTCGGTTGTTTTCCAGTTCCCTCCAGGCGGGTTTGCCGTCGGTTTAGACGGCGCACTCGACGTGGAAGACTGAAGTATATAATACCGGGTTACCTTGTCAATGTCTACGACTCTATAAAATACTATTTCGCAACTAGCTTTTACAGCCATAGACTAGCACCCCCTTCTTTTATTAATCCTCAAGCTGGCAAGTGTATGCTAATGTATTTGTTACATCATTAGCAGTTACAGTAATAGACTTAGCTGTAGCAATAGCCGTCTCGGAGCCAGCTTTATACCATTTAATAGTTCCAAGACCTCCTGCTACAACACCAGCGTCTGTAATTGACTTCTCAACACCACCCTGGAATACATGAGCAGTACATACACTCGTTCCTGAACTATTTTTGAATACTGTCCCGTTGGATGTAGTATATGTTAATGTGATTGCATCATCACCCGGATCACCCTTAGCTCCTGTAGCACCATGAGTACCAATAATAGTAGGAACAGTGTTAGATGTTGTTTTGTTAGAATATGAAATTACCTGATAACTCCACAGATATTTCTTTGTTGTATCTGTGGTCTGCATTGCTTCAGTCCAACCAGAAGTGGATGTTGTTACCCCACTGTTCGAAGATGAAGCGAGGTATTTGTTCTGTACGTTTGTAACACTTACACCCTGAGCGCCAGTGCTTCCGGTAGCACCATGAGTACCAATAATAGTAGGAACAGTGTTAGATGTTGTTTTGTTAGAATATGAAATTACCTGATAACTCCACAGATATTTCTTTGTTGTATCTGTGGTCTGCATTGCTTCAGTCCAACCAGAAGTGGATGTTGTTACCCCACTGTTCGAAGATGAAGCGAGGTATTTGTTTGTTACTTTAGTAATACTTACTCCGGTATCACCCTTAGCACCGGTTGGTCCCTGCTTTGATACAGAGAATGTGAACTTCTTGTTCATGGTGACATCACCATCTAATACAATAGGGATTGTAGCTTCACAAGTTGTTGAGATTGTCTGTGTTGTTCTGAATGTAATTTTAACCTGAGAAGTTCCATTGTTTTCAACAGTAGCTGAGATACCTGTTGGACATACAATATCAGCAGCAGTTACATTAACAACCTGAACTCGGTTAGATCCCTGCCAACCATAAACTTCAGTTACACAAGTAGCACCAGAGCCTATACCACTCTGTCCACCAGTCCAGTTATATACTTCACTTGTTAAACCGACGGAATACGCGTCAGTTACATCAATAAACGTTGCTTGAGCAGTAGCTTTAACAGCCATATTATTTTCCTCCTTAATCTTAAACTATCAATTCACATTTAAAATCAATTTTTTCGTCGAAGTCATCTGGTGATAAAATGAATTTAAATCCATCCTCTTGTATACGGGAATCTGACACAGATATAACCCCATATTCGTCCTCATCAATGCGTTGCCATCTCCATTGAAGATAGGCATTATTGCCATAGACCTCTTTCATTGTTTTTGAATCTGTTATTTCTTGTTTGCCGTGATATATCGTAATTGATAAAACACTTGATATGTTCTTGTTCTTAAATGCATAACCTTTGGTCGATTGCATTGACATGATTGTCGTTATCTCGTCTTTCAACTCGTTTACCTCTTCTTTAGTAGCAACACTCTTAGAAGAGATCTTAAGACTAGATGCCTCAATATTCAATTCTCCAGTTACTGTGTTAAAGTCGAATGATGAGTTCTTACCAGTAAGTTTGAAACTTCCGTCAGCATAAGCCTGTAGTGGAGATTCATCCTTACCAGTAAGTGCACCATCACCCATCCCAATACCAGTGGTAGAAATATAAACCCCACTATTAGGGTCTTTAATGGATTCCTTACCGCTATAAATAGCATTACCGTTCATATCAAAGCCAGCAATCGTAGCCTTGAGTGCAGATAAGTCCACAACATCAATTGAAGCTGCCTGAATCTTCTGACTATTTACGTCAGTCTCAGACACACCGTTTGCCAAGTTGATAGCCTTGACAATGGAATCTTGTCCGTCTGGACCAGTGATTATAAGCCTATCAGTCTTAATCGTACCGGCAGTGATTGTGTCAGCATTGATGGACTTAATCTTTGCTGCTTCAATTGTAGCATCTGCAATCTTAGCGTTCGTAATAGCACCTTCGTGAATAGCGGCTTCTCCAATAGAACCGTCTTTAATAATTCCATTTTGAATCCAAGCGTTATTAACGTTAGCAAGGTCAATATCCGCCTTCTTAGCAATGAGTTCATCTGTTGTAATCTTACCTGCTTCAAGGGTACTAATCCTAGCTGTAGCTGCATTAAGATCGTCTATGTTAGCTTTGTTTGCATTGAGCACATTAATGTCAACTTCGTTAGCATCCAATCGTCCTTTGATAGTTACATCTTCTGCTTGAAGATTCTTAACACTAGCGTCAACAGCCTCAAATTTATCGGTCGTAAGGTCAACAAACTTGCCATATGTGGCCGACAGATTATTAATCTGAGCGTTCGTAGCGTTAAGATTAGTAATTGTCGCATAAGTAATCTCAGCAGTGGAGGCATCTAGCTTATCAGTTTTTAACTGCTGGATTTCGCCTTCTGCCGCAGTAAGCTTCCCGGTAATTGTTACATTCGTCGATTTAAGATTAGCAATCTCACCCTCACTGGCAGTGAGCTTATCTCGAATGGTTATATTCTCAGAAACTAAAGTATCAATCCTACCAGTCTGAGCCTGAAGATCTTTAATGTCTGCTTTATCAGCAACAATAATCTCAAACTCCGTAACCTTATTAGTAACTTCCTTAACAGTGTCTGTCCTAGCAGCAGGAGAAGATACATTACCAATAACTGTCGCTGAATGTTTTAAGATATTGACGAGAACTCGTTCTCCAGGTTCAGAATCAACCGCGGAAACAATGGGCGTTAAGGAATCAGAACCATCCAGTTTAACATACCTAGAACCACCATATTCGACGATTGTTCCATATATAGGGCCGGTGGTAGTATTTCGTTTGCTATCCTGTTGCATGACATCGACAAACTTAGCCACCAAATCACTAGATAGATTCATAATTCATCACCCCCATAATTTTGCTGTAAATTTTGCAGTCTCAGTTACTTTACATCCAGAAGAACAATCTATAGATTGCTTTATAACTTTGGCTTTAATGCCATTCATATATGCTCTGGAATAATTAAGTCTTACACAATCACCAAGTCTAACAGGACAATAACCATGCGAATATGAGATTGTATACTCAACAGATGATAGTTTCTTAAGAAGTGTTTTTGCGTACTCCTCAAGTTGAGCCTTTGTCGGTTCTCCTGTTAAATCCGGATTAGAGTCTCGATGGATGATCTCTCTTCCTCTATTCACTGTAGATGTTGGACTATTCTCGTCGTCATTCACCACTCGGATATTATAGTTAGCGCCATTACCTGAATATACCACTTCAACGACATTCGGTACGCCGTACAAATCATGATCCATAGATATGTCTGGATACAATATCGAACTGTTTCCATCATCATAAGTCCATACCGGCTGAAGTGATTCAATATCCTGATCTGGGACAAATATAAGCCTACTTAACTCGTCCAGACCAAAACTATATTTAGCATTTGCTATCAAGTCTGATGTGAAAGTCAACCAAGTGTCATCAGTATTTGCTACGAAGTCGTTGTATAGCTTCTCTGGGTTTGTCGTCTTAACGACCGGTGCTCGCATATGTTCTCTACAAATGAGATACGCGTTGTCCATAATGTTTTCATTCTTAAATATAGAGTATCCAAGTGGTGGTGGATTCTCTTTAAGTTCTAATAATGGGGTATAAGCATCCATCGTGATTTTCTTAACCTTACCATCAAACGATGTAGACGGAGTCTGGACAAGAAATGTTCCTAACGGATGCTTCTCTCTTTTTCCATTTTGAATTGTAATGAGATAAATACGAACATAACATTCACCAAGAGACTCGGTGGCCTCAATCGAAGCCGAACCGAGTGTCTCAGATTCACTATCTCGTTCTACCACACTCTTTGTAGCTGTTGTTATTCGCTGGTCATCCCTCCATGTTCCAGGATCAACAGTATAATATTCGAAGGTTTGTTGCATTGATGCGCCCCAATTAGGCATATCAAACACCTCCTTCAACTCTGGTAATTTCAATGGTTACTGGTATTGTAAGCTGACAATGTGTCTGACTCATAGAGACAGATACGTTTGCCCAATAGCCAGATCCAGATGGTTCACGAACATACACATCTCCAGTCCAAATCGCCAAACGTCTTAGAGCATACAAAGTCTCCTCATCGTTTTTAGGTATTTCAACCTTCCATGATGCTGTCTCACCCAACTGGGTACCGTAATAACTTACTGGCCTCTTCCTACCAACGTATTTCACAAGGGATACATCTATATCATTCTTGTCGGATACGTCAATATTATACGGAAGAATTACTCTCGATCCACTCCATGTTGGTTCGTCGGGAATCTCATCAACATTAATTTCAGATGTGATAAGATTACTCCATGATTCATTCCACTGAATAATCACAGAAGATTCCGATATCGGATAGCCTGGGAGATCTACATAGCTAACTGCGCCAGTAGCTTTCGAGGTAACGACAATACGATACCTACCGTAATCCAATGCTGGATGCGGATCGGTAACATATATATTGCTTGTGTTGTCAAGATTCGTCGCTATCTCGATAAATTCGCCGTTATAATCTCGACGATAAACACCAAGTGTTACGCCTTCTACTAATATTTCAGGAGTCTCTTCTTCATCTTCATCGGAATCAGATGGAGTCTCTGTAGTTTCTTCAGCTGTTGTTTCTGGTGTTTCTTCGTCTGGAAAATATTCATCAGGAGTGGTGAAACAATATGGTCTTATCGAACACGAATAAGTATCTTCGTTATAGATGATCTCAGCATCTGGGCCATATTCTTCTTCAATCCAATCAACGGTAAATTCTGACTCTGCTTCAGCAGTTAACCCGGAATTCATAGTGACGATACAATGAACTTTGTATGTCTTGCCATTTTCTAAATCAATATTATTCGCAGATAATTCAGCGAGTAATTGAGTCTTTATATCGAAGAATTTAGAATATACTTCCTCATTTGCACTCACAAATTTCTCATTACCTATCTGATCTTCAGTCTCGTAATCTTCCGTAGATACAACGGTTAGATGGTATCCGATAGGGGATTGAGACTGTGGTCCAGGTATACCTTTAACATACAAAGGAAAAGACGATAATGTTTCAATATCCTCGTCGTTAGTGTTTGTTAGATGTAATTCAAGTGTCGGCGGAGCATAAATATCAATAGTTCTCTGAACAGACCAATCACCATACACTCCAGTAACACCAGCAGTTCTAACTCTCCATTGAATTGTAGCCCCATCACTATATGCATTCGTATCAATTGTGTATTGATATGTTGTTTCTTCGTCCTCATCTTTAGGCGTATAAGTAAAATCTTTTGGACTCTTATCAACACCATTTACACGTAATTCTAAATCAGCTTTTGTTGCTTTAGATCCGTCGTTAGTATTGTGTACCCAATATAAAATTACTTTCTCGCCGACAATCGCTGTTGTTGATGATGACCAAGTTGTCGGTGCTGCTGGTTTCTGACCAACTTTACAAGATTTTATAGGAGTCCATCCCGATTTTCCTTGCTCGTTTACAGCTCTTACTCTGAAGAAATATTCATCACCATTATCAAGACCAGAAATAATTGCTGTAGTACCGACCTCTATAGTCTTACTTGAAACTTGCTCCGAATTTGTATTAAAGTATGCTTTATTGATCGTATACTCTACTTCATATCCGGTGACATTTGACACTGTAGACCATACACATTTAATTTCTGTGGCGGAAGTCGCTTCCAAAGATGTTATGGATTTTGGTGCATTAGGTATAGTCGTTACTTCAGAGGAGAAATCAGACCAATCACTGTATAAAGTGCTAACAACTTTCTTGTTTTTATATATCTCACGAATAGCTCGACATTTAACTTTATACTTTCCTCCAGCATCAACATTCCATGAATAAGAAGCCGTCCTTTGAACAACATTAGCTTTATCCTGCTTAAAGACTTTACCGCTGTTATTCTTGACAACATAGAATTCAATCTTTGTTGGTTTGTTAACACCGGTATCTAAGTTTTCAACTTTAGCTGTTAATTTGTACTTATTCATCTCAAGTGATGGCACAGATGGTTGGTCTGGTTTCTGACTTTTACTGAATTGAACTATTTTGTCTTTTGACCATTTACCAGTCCAATAATGTACATCTTTGGTTGTCTTCTTTTTCTTTCCTTTGACTTTTTTGGTTGTTGTAACCTTATGGGTCTTGGAAATTGGTTTGACGTTAAACTTAACGCTGGTAGCATTAGATGGTGGATTATATGTTGACTGTTTTCTAGTTTCCGTTGAATCTGAGCCAACAAACCAAACACCATCGCCAGTAGAATAATACCATACACATCGGTATTCTTTTACATGAGATCTAGTAAATCGCCAAGTAGCGAATACTGTATTTTCAGAGTTTGACTGAATACCCATTCGACTTATTTTTGGTGTTAAAGAATTATTCTTCTTTTTCTTAATCTTTTTGCCTTTTGTATTCTTGAGCGATAAAGTCTGACCGATAAATAACTTATCTATATTTTCAATATCATTTATCGCACCTAAACGTTGGGCTGCCGCAATAGCAGTAGATCCATAGTTATATGTAGAATTGAATTTCCAAGCGATTTCTGATAAAGTATCGCCCAGAACTACAGTATAAATATCATCAGCCAAACTTATCGCCTCCTTTCTATTCTGGCTGCTCTGAATATGGTTTCAACAGCATCTGAAATACCACTTCCGTCGTCATAAGTAACACCATTAATACTATTGTAAGTATTACCAACGTTACCCATATCTTTACGAAGCTTATTAATAGCAGATACTACGTCATCAATATTTCCATTTTGACTGTTTTCATCCATCAATGTCTTAATCGCCCTGATGTTAGATGTTGGCGAAACCATAGGATTGCTAAACAAACTTCCTATGGTCGCAGCCTGATCTTTTACGTCTGACAGATCAACCACTGGACGAATTGTCGGTGTGGAATTAATACCCATATCAACTAAATTTGCCGCAGACGAAATTGCAGATGAAATCGATTGTGTAGCCATTTCGCCCATACTACGTCCAGCTTTAGATACTTTCTTAGTCATGGATTGAGTACCTATAACAAGACCTTCACCAAGCCATTTACCTGCTTTAATAGTATCTTTAGACGGTGAATTTGAATGCTGACCATCTTTTTCACCCCGAACTGCGGCTCTACCTAAAGCATAACCTGCTGAATAAGCTGCTGATACTTTGGAGTTAACACCTGAGATCAACCCAGCTCCAAGATATGCGCCGTTAGCGTACATTGTTCCATATCCGGTTTTCGAAGCAGATGCTGCTGAAGTAGCAAGGGCTCTAGCCGCAGATACTGCGCCACTCTTTTTAGAAGATATACCTTTAATGAACTGCAATGCTAATTTACTACCGGACGCATTAAATGTTGATGCTTTACCGGTGATGGATTTCTGCATCGAACTAACCATGCTCGTAGCTGCTGATGTGACGGCACCTGAATTAGACTTAATTCCGCTGGATAATGCCTTTGTAAGTTTAGTACCGGCGCTTGTAATCTTACTTGTACCTTTACTAAACGCAGAAGCTACCTGACTGACATTGGTCTTACCTAATTCAGAAATAGCAGATTTGAACTTGGATACACCACTTGTATCTAGTCCAGCAAGACTCGAGATGAATGATTTAAGTCTATTTGCTGCTGTTATTGAACTAGACACTGTGCCGGCGTTCAAACCGGATACCGAATCACTATATGATTTGATAGATTTACCAAGACTAGCTACTTTGAAGTTGCTGATTCCGGATGTATCTAAATCAACAATACTCTTAGCAAAGGCAGCAATTCTTTTAGCTAATGTTATAGATAAAGAGATCTTGCTTGTATCAGCTTCTGCAACAGAATCGCCGAATGATTTCATGGCTGTGCCGAAGGCTGAAATCTTAGTTCCAAACTGCTTAAGATTCATCTTGCCATCGAACCAATGTTCTTCTGGTAATGCTTTCTGAAGAGCAGATAGCATCTGACCAGCGTTTACAGCATTCTGAATAGCAGACATGTCGACAGCGTTTTCTCCAGATAAAGAACTTGATGCAGTCTTTAACTGTGACGCAAACGTTGATACTTGAAAACCGAAATTACCAAGGCTCTTAGATCCAGCTAAAGCTTGTAGTAAACCATTTGCCGGTTCGACAGTAGATTGTAATTTGGTAAACATCAAACCTATATTAGCTATAGATTCAAGATTTGTTAATCCTTCAGCAGATATACCAGCGACCGCTGTAACAGCTGCACGTATTGAATACGCATATGTAGCAACTTGAGTACCAAGTGTTCCAATATCTTTAGATCCAGCTAAAGCTTGTAATAAGCCATTAGCGGGAGATACTGTAGATTGTATTTTTGTGAATGCTAAACCTATATTAGCTATAGATTCAAGATTTGTTAATCCTTCGGTCGGCATACCAGACACAGCGTATAATGCCATTTTGATTGAATTGACATACGATGTTATTTGTGTTCCTAGATCACCTAAATCTTTCGAACCCATTATAGCCTGTTTAAGACCCAATGCTGGTTCTATTGAAGATTGTAAGGATGTAAACACTTTACCGACATTAGCTAATGATTCAAGGTTTGTTAGATTATCCGTTGAAATACCTGATACAGCTGATATTGCGTTTTTTATGTTATCAACAAAAGCCGAGATCTGATTACCGAAATCACAAAGATTCTTTTCGCCAGTTATAGCTTGTAGTAAACCATTTGCCGGTTCGATTGATGATTGTAATGATGAGAAAATTTTACCAACATTAGAGATTTTCTCTATTGCAGTTGTATCGACACCACCAGATTCATTAAGCTTGTTAGATACTCTAACTAGAGTACCAACAAGTATTTCAACGTTCTCAGCAAACTGTTTCATCGGATCTTGACCGAAGTTTAAGAATCTCGAAATACCCTCGAAAATACTAGCGGCACTTATTTCGGTGATAACGTCAGCTAATGTCTTAACGCCATCAAAAGATGAACTATCAATTCCACTGAAAGTATTTACAAATGACTTAAGATTCTCAGCAATCTCTGGTAATCCGGAAGTAGCGCCAGCAGTAAATCCACCGACAATGTTTCCGAAGAATGCACCAAGACCATAACCAAGTTTCTCAAGAACCTGAATACCTCCATCAAGGAATTGCTGAGCTCCAGGTATCAAATCTACAAGTCCAGCTACACCAACCAATACCGATGCAGCTGCACCAACAGCTAACATTAATTGAGCTGCTCCGGTAGCTGCTGGACCTGCTATCGCACCAATTGGAGCAAGAATAGCACATGACGTCGACAATGCAATAAGCACCATAGATAATGCTTTTGTAGTTTCCAGATCGGCTTTTAAGTCATACTTATTAAGTAATCCAAGAATGACTCCCACTCCACCCATAACTAATGTGAGGACTGAGATAGCCGCTAAAGCTGATCCACTAACAGAAGAAACTGTACTAAGTATCTTCGTAGCAGCCGCTAAAGCTATTAAAACACCCGATAATGTTGTAGCGTTTGTGACTGATGCATTTAAATCATACTTGTTAAGTAAACCAAGTATCAATCCAATAGCACCCATTACCGCAGTAAGAACGCCAATAGCCACAAGAGCATTTGCACTTACTGGTCCAATTTTACTCATGATAGTCAAAGCTCCAGCCATTGACAACAACATGGTGGATAATGCTACTGCTGATCCGATTGTAGCTTCTGCTGGAAGACTTGCTAGTATGTAACAGATACCAGCTAAAGCTGCAATAACTGCAACCATAATTGCTAATGACTTACCAGATCCAACTATCAACGGTGTCGACTTTGACATGATAGCAAACATACCCATCAAAGTAGACAGACATATAGTTGCCCCAGCGAGTTTCTTTGTATCAAGTAAAGATAACAGAGCTACAGCGCCCGCCATAATAGCAATAGCTGTTGTCATGACTATAAGATTCTTCATACAGTCACTTGCCCCTCTGGTAGCCCAGATCATAGCTGTAAGCATTACTGATAATAATCCAACGGCTGTCAATCCTTTAACCAAACTAGCTATATCAACCATACTGAGCAGTGCACTAACGCCTGCCATGATACCAATAGCTACAGCCATGGCTGTTAATGTTCCAGCCACTTTACCAGCGCCAGGGCCAGCCGTTTTTACAGCTTTAACCATAGCGATCATTAAAGCTCCGAACGCTACTACAGCAGCGGTACCTTTTATTATCTCGCTTGCTGAGAGCATACCGACAAGTTTCATCACGCCAACCATAAGTAACATGGATACAGACATTGATAACAGCAGTCCACTAACCTTTGCTATCGAACTTCCAGAATCCATTTTGACGGAATTCACTAACGTCTTAACGAATAATACAAATGCTCCAGCGAATACTACGCCTTTGAGCATTTCAGATGCTGATAACTGCCCGGCTAGCTTAATAACTCCCATCATCAGCGTCATAGCGAATGAAACAGACAACAGTAAAGCACTAAGCTTAGTCATTCCAGTTCCACGATCAGCACTTACGGCTTTCTTTATACCATATACAAACAACACGAATGCTGCCGCAAATGCAGCGCCTTTAAGCATTTCTTCAGCAGATAAGTGACCGGCAAGCTTAACGACACCTACCATCAGTGTCATAGCGAAAGCCATCTTAATCATCATACCGCCGAGCTTATCAACACTCTTACCGCCGATTGACGTGATCTTAGTTAATGCTGCAACAAAAGCCACAAAACATACAGCAAATGCAACACCTTTTTTCATCTCTTCAGGAGAAAGCATACCAACCAGTTTGACAACAATAGCCATAAGAAGCATAGCTGTAGCCATCTTCTTTATCATCTTTCCTGCTTTGTCGATGTTCTGAGCAGACTTACCTTTGACAAAGGTTCCGAATGCGGCGAAGACAACTGCTATAGCAGCGACGACACCAGCTAATCCAATGAAGCCTTGTTTCATCTCATCTGGATTCATTCCTCCCAACATTTTGGCAGTTGTCGCTATGAGTAATATACCAATCCCAATACTGATTAAAGATGTTTTTAGTCCCTTAACGCTAAAACCTCTATTGCTCTTTTCTAAAGCAATTTCCGAACTAGCAAATTTATTCATCGCCACAGCGAGTCCGACAAGTATTACTGCAAGAAGTCCAATAACAACAACTCCTTTTGCTAATTGAGCAACGTCAAGCTGAGCTAGTACATAAACAGCCGCAGCAAGAATAGCAATAGATATAGCCATATCTTTCAAAGCACTAGCTTTCATTTGCCATGCTTTAGCATTAAGAACTTTAGAGAAGCTCTTAATTACTTTGGAAGTATTCTTAAGAATTCTCTGAACATTCTTTGTAGAGGCTTCAATCACTCCACTCGCTGATTCAAGTACAGAACCGAGACCTTCGAACGGACTTGCGAATTTGTCGAGAATATCGCCTATTCTTTTAACGACTAATCCTAAGCCGATTGTAGATGCCACAACGAATACTTTATTCCAATCTACATCGTTTACTGTCTCATAAAGCTTAGAAGCTATTATTTTTGAAATATCAATAATTTTTCCAAGACCGTCTTTAATGCCGTTAACAAGACCTTGAATGACATTTAATCCTATCTCATACATTTTCGTGGATGGGGAATGAATTCCGAGAACGCCTTTAATGGCGTCGAGAATACCCTTACCTATTTCAATAAGAATACTAGGAATTGTATGTACCCCGTCTTTCAATCCATTCTTTAATCCTTCTAGAATATTGTTACCCACTTCCGTCAGATCAATATTTTCTATCTCCTTAAAGAATTTTTGAACTTGTGGTAATTCGCTGATTGTATCGATTAACTTTTCAAATAAACTAACCACCATTTTGACGCCAGAAGCTAATACTTTGAAACTACTGGTAATCAAATTGTTGCTAAATAAAAAGTCCCTGATAGATATTATAAAATCACCAGCAATAGCTGTAACATCTAACAAACTAAGTCCGAATATATTTAGAACCGCAGAGATGCCCTTAAGTGTTAATTTTAAACCGCCTCCAGTTATTGTTGTGATTATATCGAGTAGAGCGAATACTCCTTTGAATGTCCTTTTGAGCTTGTCAGCTGTCTCATCAGTCATAATTAAAGAACGTGTGAACTTATGAAACGCTGCAATTATGTTGAATAAATCATCAGCACTCATCGGATCAATGACTTCTTGCCATCCATCTCCAATAGCTTTGAAAACTTTAACAATGCTTTGTCCTATGTTCTTGAATGAGTTTATTAATAATAATCGTCCATTAAGTTTGTCTATATTAAGTATAAATTCGTCTATGGGAATACCAAGTTTTTTTGCGGTTTCTTTAAGCTCATTTATCGAAGCTATCTGTTTGTCAGTATACCCTTTCGATTTTAATTGAGCCTCAGACAATTGGGTAAGGTTCAGAATTTGCATTTTTTGAGCCCTTGTAAGATTGTCTGTTTCTTTAGACTCTTCTTTTGTTTTTGTAGTTACTTTGTTTTTTATTCCAAGTATCTTATCTTGAGAAGCAATCTGTTCTTTAGTATAACGAAAACTATTGCCGAGGGTTTCGTTAACTTTATTCTGCACTCGATAATAATTCTGTCCAGCTTTGGTTAAAGCCTTGAAACGATCTTCTCCATTACCGAATTTACCAAGTATTACTTTATCTACGACATTTCCTAATTTTGAAACTGTATCGACCGATTTCTTAATAGTCTCGGAAGTCTTTTTAACTGGTTCTACAATCTTCATAATCTTATCAGAAAGACTTGTAAATCCTTTGCCAAGAGCGCTCTCAAGTAAGCTATTTCTAGCGTCAGACATTTTGTTAATAAATCCACTAATAACATCATTAACACCAGTCCATAAGGATTTAGCTTCCTCGAAATCACCAATAATAATACGCCATGTGGTAGCCCACCCAGTACCAAGAGCTTCACCGACTGTACCTATCAACTGACTAAACGTCTTAACTTTAGTGGCGGCATCAGTCATGGATTTATCATTGGCGAATTTCTCCATTGTTTTCATGAAGACATCGGTGCTAAGCCAACCTTCTTTCAAACTTTCTCGGAAACTACCATTTTTCTCGATTAACGAATCAACGTCTATACCAACTGATTTGGCAGTTTCCTTGAACGCATTCTGAAAATTCTGACCGGCCATGCCTGAAGTATGTTCAATCGACATCCAATCCTGAAGTCTAACGCTGCCTTGTGCTAGGGCTTGACCAAGCTGAAATGTAGCTCTTGACATATCAGAAGCATTAGCTCCAGCATACGCAGCCCAGTTACCGATACCTTTGATTGAAATCATCGCTTTTTCGAGGCTACCTTTACCAAGTGCGGCAGTAAACGTGCCTGCATTTTGAGTCATTTCAGCGAAATTATAAATTGTCAAATCGGCATAATTATTAAGTTCGTCAAGAGCTGCATTAACAGTTTTAACATTTTCGCCGGTATTTGCCATTATTGTCTGAACTGAGTTGATTTGTAGTTCATACTCTTTTAAACCATCAGTTATAGGGGTAGTTGTCAACGCTGAAACCATTCGTTTACCTAGATTTACAGCTGAATTTGTGATATTAGCTAAGGCGGTCATACCCATAACTTGTAGTGCCGAGAATTTAGCAGTTACGGATTCGACACCACGGCTAAGTCCATTCATATCAACATTTTTAGATGCTTTATCAAGGTTGTCCAGCCCTTTGGCGGCACCAGATAGATTTAACTTTTGCTTTAATTTATCGATTGTCGACATACTGGTCTGAACATTACTCTCAAACTGTTTGTTATCAAATCGCATCTCAACGACTCTACTGTCAACAGTCGTACTCATATCTTAGTAACCTCCTTCCAAGCTTCATCAGCAATTCTATCAAAAACTGGTTGAATAGCCGGATTGATATAATCTCGACCCTGAACCCATCCGCCAGTTCCAGTTCCATGTCCATACTGCAAGATAACTGCAATAGGAACACCTTTGTTAATGTTTGAGTTTTTATAGACTATAGAAACAGAGCTTCCTTTACGTTCTATTTCATAAGTCCACGAACTGGCTGTTAAACCAGTTTCTGTCGGCGTAGCAGACGCAAGGGCGGCCACTCCTTCTCGGCCGTACTTATCTAACACGCCGAGTTTTGCAGCTTCTTTAAGTCTTTCAAGATATCGAGAAGCCTTAGAGAAATCGCCCTTTTGTCTAAAAGTTATCAAACTGCTACCTCCTACTTGGAAGTCCATTTATTCAAACCATCAGGTTTGATAAGTAGACCTTTCTTTGCGAGTGCGAATAACGCGTTTTTAACTTCTGTACTATCAGCATTAGCTGCCGCAATCTTACCTAAATTATTACTGCCAGCACCAATTTCTCTGTTATGTAAGAACTCCGTAATGGATTTAACGTCGTCGTTCTTCAACGTGCTAAAATATTTGACGCCGGCAACTCTATCTTTTGTGTAGTCTTTTTCTACTGTTTTCTTTTTAGCAGTCTCTACTGGTGTCAAGAACAATTTCTGTTCTGCGACTCTACGACGAGTAAGACCACGATATACTTTGCCGCCAGCTTTGTTATACTTAAGCATAGCTGTTGAAATCTCTTTTCTACTTCGAGTTCCATTATTAGTAAGCTGTTTGATAGAGCCGATGTTATAAGCAAACGAAACTAAAGCGTCGATTTCATTCTGGTTCCACTTGTATGTGTTGTTGTACTTCATTACAAGAGGAAGATACTTCTGGTTCAACGATTTAGTAATCCATGATTCTGCTGTAGCCTGAGAAATCGTAAGTCCAGATTTAATAGTTGTTTTGGTGATACTCTTGTCGGAGTTTGTGATACCATAACCAATGGTCCACACCCCCACTTCATCTTTGTAGGCTTTCAATCTACATCCTTCGAAATCTTTTACGAGATCGATACACTTTTTGCTTACTGTAGCCATTTCTATCACCCCTTAGTATGTAATTGTTTTCGCCGAGCAGCATTCAACTCAGCATTTTGTCTAAGAATTTGGTTTCGACTCATTTTCTTTGGTGGTGAATTTTTAACACTACATACCCTTATCAAAGTGAAGAGTCTTTTAATATGCCATTTTTCAAACTCGACAGGAATATTGTTGGCTATCAT
>ULZP01023059.1_pt1 | contig 14730 bp, 14 predicted proteins | sample 1963281 | NCBI WGS metagenome assembly ULZP01 (sample SAMEA4835894, study PRJEB28245) | human gut metagenome | biome: gut microbiome; material: fecal sample | place: Denmark | collected 2008
TGGATTATGTGGTGGCAAGGTTATAATAACGCTCCGAATTTAGTAAAAGCATGTATTAATTCAGTAAAAATAAATAATAAAAATCATAATGTAATAATTATTACACAAGAAAATTTTAAAGATTATGTAATGTTACCTAACTTTATTTTAAAAAAATTTGAAAATGGTTATATATCAATAACCCATCTTTCTGACATTATTAGAGTATTACTTTTATATAATTATGGTGGTTTATGGATAGACTCAACAGTATTAAACATTTCTTCAATAAATAGAAAAGTTTTTGACTCTACTTTTTTTTCTATAAGAACGGGTTTAGAAACTAAAGAACCTTCACATGGAGAGTGGACTACTTTTTTTATGGCCAGCCATCCCAAGAATAAATTAATGAAGAAAATAGCAGTTAGTCATTTTAAGTTTTGGAAAAATCACAATGAGGTGATTGACTATATTATGTTTGATTATATTATTAGGCTACTTGTTTTAGAGAATGATAAATTCTCGAAACAAGTGTTAATGGTACCTATTAATAATGTTAAAACTTTTGAATTAAGGAAATATATTAATAATCAATATAGTGAAGTTGTCGATGAAGTTAGTTCGATAAAGAATGATACAATTTTATTTAAGTTAAGTCGAAAAGATAATTTATTAAAAAAAGACGGAACTGTTTATTCGCATATTTTAAACAAATACTTAAAGTAGCTATTTGGGGGATATCAATGAAAAAAATATGTGTAATGCTATCGACATATAATGGTGAAAAATTTTTGGAGAAGCAACTAGCATCATTGCTATCACAAAAATGTAGATACCAAATAGATATTGTTATTAGAGATGATGGTAGTAAAGATAATACAGTTACAGTATTAAAAAGATGGGTTAATAAATATCCTAGTATTAAGTTACTAAATGATCAGAAAAAACTGGGGCCGGCTAGAAGTTTTTATAATTTATTAAAACAATGTAGCGGATATGATTATTATTCGTTTTCTGATCAGGATGATATTTGGGATAGTAATAAGTTGGAAATTGCAATAGAGAACATTGAAAAATGTAACTATTTGAATGATCCAATTTTGTATTGTTGTAATAGTAGGAAGATTGATTTTAAGGGACAAGAAGTTATACAAAGAACTACTTGCGAAACGCCGAAATTTAATGGATGTTCATTAATGGTAGCTGGATTTGCCCAAGGGTGTTCAATGGTGTTTACTAATCTGGTTAGGGAGGAAATGCTGAATTTTAGTTCTGATATTTTTCCAATGCATGATTTAGCTGCTTTAACTTGTACGTATTTTTCTGGAAAAATCATATATGATAATGTTCCACACTTTTCTCATAGAGTACATGGGAATAACGTGGATGCAATAACTTATAATAAAAATATTTTTGTACGAACTAGTAATGCTATAGGAAAATGGAAAAAAAGATCTAGAAACTCACCTTTAAACTTGTGCGCTCGAAATTTATTAGAAAAATATTCTACGAATATGAATAAGGACGAAAAAATTTTTTATAAAAGTCTTTCAAATTATAAAAATAATTTGAAAGATAAACTATATCTTTTTAAATTTATACAAAACAATAAATTTAATAGTACATCATCAAATAGGTCTTTTGGTATAAGAATATTGTTGAATTTATTATAAAGGAGCTAAAAATGCCAAAAGAAAAAAAGATAATTGATAAGACTCATTTAGCATTTGCTGTGTTGTTGTTAACATGGGTTCTCACAGATACTCAAAGGTTTGGAAATATACCTTTATTAACGATGTTTTTAATTTTTTTGATTTATCCTAAGATTAGATTAGGTAAATTTGGAAAAATGGAGTTGGGATTGTTTTTATATAGTGTATATACTAGCATTGTAACACTTCTAAATATAAAGACACAATTAAGTGGTTATGAAGCTAATTCCTTTCTATTATTAATAGAATACTTTTTATGCATATTTTTAGCATTTATTTTGAGTTCTAATGTTAATATACTAAAATTTCTTAAAGATATAGGCTTCGTTGGTGGAATGTTATCTGTCTTCGGAATTGTTGAAGGGGTATTAAGATTTCCTATATACCATTACTTATTAAGTGGAAAATTAAATATTCCAGATATTGGTACAAATGATTATCGCATAGTAATTATTTTTGCTTATCCAATAATATGTGGTGGCTTTTTAATTATGTTTTTAATTTGTAAATTATTTTTTCCTATAAAAAATAATTTGCTTAATATTTTACTATTGGTAAGTATTATTGAAGCAATATTAATGAATAAATCGAGAAGTAGCTGGTTAGCTATAGCTTTTTTATTAATCCTTTATTTAATTAAATACACTAAATTTAATTTAAAAATAAATAAAAAGGTTGTAATATATACTATTTTTATTTTTTTTGTGTTATTTTTTCTCAAAATTATTTTTAATGTTGATGTTGTATCTAACATTGCTTCAGAAATTATTGATAGATTTTCTGGAAGCCTTAATGCTGGTGAAGGACAAATTATTCGAATTGAGACTGTTCAAAACTCTTTTATATATTGGAAAGACAATATTCGCATATTATTATTTGGAGGGGGAAAGAACTACGATAAAGTTTTCTTACAAATGTATCCCGTAATTAAAGGGGGCGGGTCGTTTGTCTGGAATGGTGCTATCGATAATGAATACATAACGATTATTCATGAAAGTGGTTTAGTAGGGCTAGCATTTATTCTATTTGTTTTTTTTACTGCTATTAAAAGGTTTATTACTTGTGATAAGTATGATAAGTCATCTGTCTGTGTAAACATGGCAGTTATTGGCTGGGCTGCTGTTATATATTTCTATGAAGGTTTTAATTATCCGTTTATATTTTTGACAATTGCAATACTATGTTCACTTAGTGACAGGTGTGTAGAAAAAGAGCAACAAAAAAATGAAATTAACTAGAATTAATAAAAAACTTATACAAACAACCCAAAAATCTATTGATATTTATAAGGAATTTGGTGTTCAACTAGCCATGTATAATTTTGAAAATAGTCTATTTCCTGATCCAAGATTTAAAATTGGAAAACGAGCACACAAAAAAATACATGAATACGTACAGAGAAGGATGGAAAAGGAGTTTCGAAGTGTAATTAATAACTATGAAAATATGCAGATTAATAATAATGTAATAGGCAATAAATCTCCCATTTGGATCTTTTGGTGGCAAGGATTAGAGAATGCTCCTAAATTGGTACAAAGATGTATTATGTCAGTTAAGGAAAATGCCTTAAATCATCCTGTAAAAATAGTTACTAGAGATAATTATAAAAAATTAGTAGATATACCTGATTATATTATTGATAAAATTACGAATAATAAAATAACATTAACTCATTTTTCAGATATTTTAAGAATGTCATTATTATATACTTATGGTGGAATTTGGATGGATGCTACTTTACTTGTCACTAAAGCGATTCCTACAAATATTTCGAATTATAGTTTTTATACTATAAAGCATAATTTGTACGCGGATTATCATGTTTGTCAAGGGAAATGGTCTGGCTTTTTTATTGCTATGTCAAAAGAAAATCCATTGGCGAAATTTTGTAGAGATTTTTTCTTTGAGTATTGGAAAAAATATGATTCGTTAATTTGTTACCTTTTAATTGATGACATTATATCTCTGGCCTACACTCATTTTAAGTGGGCAAGAAAACTTATTGATGACGTTCCAATTAATAATAGAAATGTATTTGAATTACAAAGCAAATTAAATAATGAATATAATGCTGATACACTAGACGAATTAGAAAAAAATACATTTATTTTTAAGCTTAGCTATAAGATGCATATCACTGTTAATAATGGAACGTTTTCTTGTAAGCTTGGTTTAGTTTAAGGATAGCAAATATGTTACTAATAAATATAATTAATAAGTTTAGAAGTAGGCTTATGTCAATATATGTTAGGATTTTTTGGAAAAAAAATAACCGGCATAATTTTACTAGAATTGGCAAAAATAAAAATAAATTAGTATATAAGTTGATTAAAGAAGGTAATTTAACTGTTGGAGTTAATTCTTATGGAGCATTAAATATAGATACTTCTGGTAATAGTAACGAAGGACTTATTATAGGCTCTTATTGTTCAATTTCTAATCAGAGCACGTTTTTATTATCTGGAGAGCATCGTTTTAGCTCTTTTTCTTCATATCCTTTTGAAGAGATGATTTTTAAAGAAAAAGTGAAAGAAAAAACCAAAGGAAAAATTATTCTAGATGATGATGTTTGGATTGGTGATCAAGTTTTAGTATTATCAGGAGTACATATTGGTAAAGGAGCAATTGTTGCAGCAGGTTGTGTAGTTACAAAGGATGTTCCGCCTTATGCTATAGTGGGTGGAATACCAAATAAAATTATTAAATATCGCTTTAGCAAACAAATTATTCAAAAGTTACAGGGTATTGATTACTCTGGTATTGATTTGTCAAAAATTGATCGTAAATATTTAGAAATGCCAGTTGATGATTCTAATATTGACCAATTAATAACTCAATTAATTTCCGTAGGTGCTAAGAAAGTAAAATTTAACACTATAAAAGAGGAGTTAGATTTTTGAGAAGAAAATCGTTAGGGATAAATGCGCTTCTAAATAGCTTACAAAGTTTGCTAAATTTGGTATTCCCTCTCATTACGTTCCCCTATATTTCACGAACCTTGTCGGTTGATGGAATTGGAAAATATAATTTTGCAAGTTCAATTGTGAGTTATTTTCTTTTAATTGCTGCACTAGGTATAAGTACATATGCTGTTAGGGAAGGTGCTAAGTTAAGGAGTAATCGCAAAGAATTTAGCAAATTTGCGAGCAATGTTTTTACATTAAATTTAATGTCGATGCTATTTTCATATTCATTGTTATTTATAACAATGTTAGCAGTATCGAGTTTACATAAATATGATTTAGCAATTTTGATTTTTAGTATACAAATCTTTTTTACGACAATTGGAACAGAATGGGTTTACATAATTTTTGAAGAATATGGTTATATAACTAGTAGAAATATTGTATTTAAAATCTTTTCTATAATAATGTTATTTATTTTTGTAAAGGAACCTAATGATTATTTAAATTATGTAATGATTACAGTGTTTGCCTCTACAGGGTCATATATACTTAATTTTTTTCATACTAAGAAGTTTTGTGATTTAAAAATAAATTTTTCTTTCAATTGGAAGGAATATTTAATACCTATACTGACAATATTTGCATCTACGATAGCAGTAAAAGTGTATGCTAGTTCGGATACCACTATTCTAGGATTTTTAAAGGGGGATTATGCTGTAGGTATATATAGTGTCGCAACTAAAATTTATACGATGGTGGGTGCTTTGTGGTCAGCAATAGTATCTGTCACAATTCCAAGACTTGCAATGTTAATGGGAACAAATAGGATGCGGGAATACTATAATACTTTAAAACGGTTAATCAATACTTCAATAACTTTAATTATGCCAGTTTTATTAGGGGTTGCCATGTTAAGTAAAGAAGTCATAGTAATAATTGCTGGCAAAAATTACCTTAGGGCAGTGACTTCGTTACGAATTTTATCATTTGCATTAATTTTTAGTACATTAAGCGGTATTTTTGTAAATTGCGTACTTATACCTGCGAAACGTGAAAAGTATTCAATGATAGATTCTTTCGTAGCAGCATTTATAAATATAGGGCTAAATTTTATTTTGATACCTTTATTCTCAGAAAGTGGCGCAGCGATAACTACCGTTATTGCGGAGATAATTGCTGCCTTTTTAAATTTTTATTTTGGTAGAGATATTATCATCAAAACTTTCCGTAGAAATAGTGATGGTATGTTACGCGAATTATCATCAGTAATTATAGGATCTATATTAGTGGTAGTAGTTTGCTTATGTGGGAAACTATTAATTAGCAATACGCTTTTACGAATTATTTTTGATGTTGTGATTGCATTAGTTATTTATGGAGCTGTTTTAATTTTCTTTAAGAACTCCGTTGCAATAATGTTTATGAATAGCATTAAAGAAAGTCAAGATAGTTAGGAGAGTTTTACTTTGAAAGTATGTTTAGTAGGATCAAGTGGCGGTCATTTAACACACTTATATATGTTAAAACCGTTTTGGAAAAATAAGGAGCGTTTTTGGGTTACTTTTAATAAGGAAGATGCAAGAAGTAAGCTGCAAAATGAGAAAATGTATTCTTGTTATTATCCAACTAATCGTAATTTAAGAAATTTAATAAAAAACACTTTTTTAGCAATCAAAATTTTAAAAAAGGAACGTCCTGACATTATTATATCTAGTGGTGCAGCTGTGGCAGTGCCGTTTTTTTATATCGGTAAAATATTAGGTGCTAAGTTAATTTATATTGAAGTTTTTGATCGTTATGATAAGCCAACAATTACTGGAAAATTGGTGTATCCTATTGCTGATAAATTTATTGTTGAATGGGAAGAAATGAAGAAAGTATACCCAAAAGCAATTAATTTAGGAAGCATTTTTTGAGGAATTTAGGAAGATGATATTTGTAACTGTGGGAACGCATGAACAACCATTTAATCGTTTAATTAAAAAGATAAATAGTATGGTTGCTAGTGGGGAAATTAAAGAAAAAGTAATTATTCAATATGGTTTTAGTACTTATAATGCAGAATATTGTGAAATGCATAAAATGATGTCATTTGATGCAATGCAGGATTCTTTTAAAAATGCACGGATTATTATAACACATGGAGGACCTTCGAGCTTTTTAGAAGCTTTGCAACATAATAAGATTCCAATTGTAGTACCAAGGCAAAATCAATTTAACGAACATGTTAATAATCATCAAGTTGATTTTGTTAAACTTATTGATAGGAGAATGAACAATATTATTCCTATATATAATATTGACGATTTGAGTAATGCAATTATGAATTTTAATGAAATTGTAAAGAATAAGAATATAGGTAAAAATAGTAATAATAAAAAATTTAACGAAAACTTGGAAAAAATAGTTAACCATTTAATGGAGAAGAATTAATGAAAATCGGAATTCTTTCAATGCAACGGATAAAAAACTATGGTTCCTTTTTGCAAGCTTATGGATTAAAAAGCATGTTAGAAAACTTAGGGGCAGAAGTAGAATTTGTTGACTATCATCCTGGAAAGACCCTAGTACAGTCTGATGGGGGAACGGGAATTAAACGTAAAATTTTTAAAGTATTTAAAGTATTTAAAGGACGAGCACCGTTATCCGAAAAAATTCGGTTTATTAATTATAAAAAAAATTATGCTATCAATTATTATCCTTACTTAGGAATAACTAGCGAAATGAATTATAGTCCTAATGTAGATTTATTAATTATTGGTAGCGATGAAGTTTTTAATTGCGTTCAAAACAATACGAATGTTGGATTTAGTCCAGAACTATTTGGAAAAAATTCTCATGCTAAAAACCTTATTTCCTACGCGGCATCGTTCGGCAATACCAATATTGATAAATTAAAAAAGTATAAAGTTGCTGAAAAGGTAGCTGCTTGGCTAAATGACTTTGATGATATTTCTGTGAGAGATAGTAATAGTGCTATCACTGTTAAAGATTTAATAGGGAGGGAACCCCATATTAATCTTGATCCAGTTTTAATGTATGATTTTTTAGAAAGTGGAAAAATTCCAAGAGATATTGATAAGAGGTATACCCATAAATATTTATTACTATATGGATATTCCGGAAGGTTTACTGTTGAAGAATGTAAAAAAATTAGGATATATGCTGATAGTAAAAATTTAAAAATTTACTGTATTGGCGGAGTACAAGACTGTTGCGATAGATTTATCGATTGTGATCCATTTAAAGTTATTTCATACTTTAATCATGCAGCGTGTGTAGTTACAGATACTTTTCATGGTTCAATTATGAGTATTATTACACATCGTCAATTTGTAAGTGTTGTTAGAAAATCTGGTTACGGTAATAGCGAAAAACTAATAGATTTACTTGAAAGATTACGATTGAAGGATCGACAAATTTATGATCTTGATATGTTAGATAGCTTTCTTTCTAAAAAAATTGACTATACTATTACTGATAAAATTATTGCTAATGAACGTGTTAAAGCTATGGAGTATTTAAAAATTTGGGTGAATGTTCATTAAGCTTACTGAGGTTATAAATACATATGGATATTAAAACATTAAAACATATAACTCAAGCATTCTTTCAGGCTATGAAGTCAAAGAAATATGTACCTATTGAACACATAAATAACAAAGAAAATCTGTTAGTTAATAAAGTTGTATTAATAATAGGTGCTTCAGGGGGAATTGGTTCAGCGATTGCCAGGGAGGTGTCTGCTAGTGGGGGTAAATTAATATTAGCAGGTCGAAATATTGAGAAACTAAAAAAATTATCTGACGAAATTGGTGAAAATGTTAAGTGGATAGAGATTGATACTTCAAAAACTAAAGATATAAAAAAAGAGATATATTCTGCAGTGAAGTTTTTTGGGAAAATTGATATTTTAATTAATGTTGCTGGTGTACATTCAACAAAACCGATGACAACTTTTTTAAATATATCGGTCGATGATTATGAAAAAATAATGAGTGTTAACTTAGAAGGAACGTATTTTGCGTGTCAAGCTATTGCTAAATACTTTATAGACTCAAAAATAAGTGGACATATTTTGAATGTTTCTTCCTCAACAGCTGGAGAGCCTTCTTGGTCTGCATATAGATTATCTAAAAGAGGTGTTGAAAGCTTAACAACAGGGTTAGCACAGTCATTGACTAAATATGGAATCACAGTAAACGGTATTGCTCCAGGTTCTACGGCAACAGAGTTATTAGGGTTTAAGAAAGGCGATAGCATATATACAACAGATAACGAAGTTGGCAGATATATAATGCCAGAGGAAGTCGCCACTTATGCTGTTATGCTGGTGAGTGATCTTGGTGATATGGTTGTTGGAGATACGCTATATATTTCAGGTGGAAGGGGAACTTATGATATTAGATAAAAAACCGCTAGTTTCAATTATTATAGGGATGTATAACGGCGAAAAATATATTAGAGAGTGCATTAACTCTGTTTTAAACCAGACGTATACAAATTTAGAGCTTTTATTGATTGATGATGGTTCTCACGACAAATGTGGAAGTATAGCTGATAAGTTCGCTGAAAAAGATAAAAGAATAAAAGTATTTCACGAAAAAAACGCAGGTGTTAGTGCATCCAGAAATATTGGCCTTGATAAAGCATCAGGTAAATATGTTGGAATAGTAGATCAAGATGATATTTTAGATCCTGAATATATAAATTATTTTGTTTTTTTGTTAGAAAAGTATGATGCAGAAATAGCAACTACTCCGCAACCAGACAAATTTTTCGGAGGTATACATAAGAATGCTAATAGGCATGATAAAATAAAAGTTTACTCAGGACATTATGCTTCGGAACAAATGCTTTATCATAAATGGGTTATTGCCCCTTGGAATAAATTAATTAGTTTGAAGTTAATAAAGGATAATAGCATTAAATTTAATCCTAATTTTTTTGGTGGTGAAGGTTTTGCTTTTTCAATTGAGTGTTTCGAACATGCACCAAGGGTAGTTGTTGGACGGAAAAAGGTATACCATTATCGAGTTGGAGATCCACAGAGTGGAGCTTCTAAATTCAGAAAAAGTTCGATAATTAGTAGTATTAACGCACAAAAGTATATCCGAGATCATCTAGTGGAGTGTAATGATAGCCTGATAAAGGCATGGAATTTTAGTAATTGGCATACGTATTGTGATTGTTTAAATATGATGATAGGTAGTCATGCAGAAAATAAAGAACCAAAATTATATGATAAATTGTATAAGTATTGTCAAAATAATGCTCATGTGGTATATAATGCCCCTATTTCGGTACAGCAAAAATTAAGAGGATTGCTTTTTAAAGTTAATCCAAGATTAGCTTCAAAGGTAATCAATCATTTTAGAATTAGAAAATTCAGCTCAGATTAAAATCATACTATCATGGTTCTTAAGGAGATGAGTGATATTTGTAACGAAGATAGTTCGATTAATATTTGGGAGTATAAAATTGTTTGTGTAAATTTAAAGGAGGCATTGAAAAAGGGAAAGCCCTCTCCGTATGATTGAAATCGCAAAAACCAATCAGAATACGTAAGCTTTCCCCATGGAAGATTCTATCAAAAATATCATTACCGCGCTACTGGCAGACGATGACTCTGCTTTAAAAGAACTGTTTCGGGCCCAGATTGAAGATGCCGTTAATCAGTTCCTACAAAATGAGATGACGGTCGTACTGGGCTATGAGCCTTACGCGCGAACTGGTCAGGATGAACAGCGAAACTATCACAATGGTTACTATAACCGGTCCTTTGACTCAACGCTGGGCAAAGCCTCAACGGTTGAAGAAACGATTATCATGATGCACTCTAAAGGCATTACGACACGGGAAATCGCCGAACTGATTGAGAAGATGTATGGCCAGTACTGTTCGCCAGCGACGGTATCCAGTATCACCAAGCAGACAGCGAGCCTGGTCGAAGAATTCCACAACCGGAAGTTTAAGCAGTAGCAGTATGTCTGTGTCTTCCTGGACGCGATCTACATCCACTGCGCCGCGATACCGTTGAGCGAGAGGCAGTCAATATTGTAATCGATATTCGCAGTGATGGAACAAAGGAGGTGCTGGACTACTGTATCGCCCCAACGGGAAACGGGGTCGTCTGGTCGGATTCCAAGGCGCCATTGAGCGAAACTATCCCAGACTGAGTTTTAACGGTGTTGGTTTCACCTTGAGCGTAATCTTTACGGCTACGTTCGCAAGGCAGACCGCGATGATGTCGTCGGCGAGTTCAAAGAGATTCGTAAGGCCAAAAGATCTCCCCGCGGCTCGTCAAAAGCTCAACGACTTCATCGAGCACTGGAAGAAGCGCTATAAGCGGGTTGAGCAGCTGGCTGAGTTAAGTGGGCTCTTTACGTTCTACGACTTTCCCGAGACAATCCACTCCACGATCTACACCACGAACGTAATTGAGTCTTTTAACAAGCAGCTTAAGCGTCAGATCGATAAGAAAGAGCAGTTTCCCAATGAAGATGCCCTGGATCGCTTCGTCATGACGCAGGTAGCGACCTACAACGATCAGAACATGCCCAGAATACGTCGAACCCGTACTGGATTTACCAGCTGTAAGGACACGCTTGACTCAATGTTTTAAAAACTGGGCTTCATGTTTTTTGACTACTCTCAGTTGAAAACGCTAAATAAATATGAAAAAACAAATATTTTGTTTTACAAGTGAAGTAATTAAATATATTATTAATGCGAATTGCTAGTTCGTAATATTTAACAAAAAAAGCCCAACATAGTTAGACTCATAAGTGACAAAAAACAAAAAGGAGTCTTAGCTATGTTGAACCACTTTCAGTTTAAGCTTTATCGTCATGGTTTTCAAATCAAATTCAGTCGCTGTCGCTTAATGATGAGTCATTTGCTTAAGCGCTATGCATCCAGAAAATACCTGGAGCGTCGAAATATTGAAAACTCCAAGCTGTCTGATGCTGCTTTGCTGGCATTAATGTGCTTGAAGGTTCAGTACCAGGTCGCAACTTGGCGGAAATTCTGCCAGTTGGTCAGTGACGTAATGCCTTCTCTGCCAATGTTGGAGTATTCTCGTTTTATGCGTCGCTGTAAAAATCTGATTCCTATTTTCCAGTCAATTCGCTCTGGCCTAATCGAGATGTCCAGTTATGGTGATATCGCCATTATTGACAGCTTCCCATTGCCGCTGTGTCAAGATCACCGCAAGTTTCGGGCGATTTTGTTCCAATGCTTTGCGGATATTGGATACAACGCTACCAAACAAAAGTATTATTACGGCTTCAAGGTACACGTGGTTACGGATACGCAAGGACTGATTCTTAACTATGAACTTACTCCAGCCTCAATTCATGACGCTAAGGCTGCTCCAGAAGTTATCGAGAATTGTCCATGTCCTTTTGTCATTGCCGATGTGGGTTATGTTGGTAAAAAGCTCCAGCATATTTTTTCGCAAATGGGCTATCAGCTATGGACGCCATACCGTTCCAATATGTGGTTCGCCAAACAACACAACAGCCGGCAACTCAAAAAAATTCGGCGCCGAATTGAGAGCTGCTTTGCTGATCTAACGCGACAGGACATTGAACATACACTTACTCGTAGTCTGGGTGGTCTGCAAATGAACATTGAGGCAATTATGCTGACCCATAATTTAGAAGTCATGGGAATGTTACAAACTAGCAACTAACGTATTATTAATTTTCTTGAAGATAAACCTAAGAATAAAGACTACAAAATTTTGATATACAATGGTAATTATTTTAACGATGCTATTTCTCAAAGTGAATATAGGGTAATTAAAAAGATTGATAGTTTAAATGGTGAAAATATTAATATTTCAAATAAGGATAAATCTGTAGAAGTGGTGACTCCAGAGAAACTAAAGAAGCTAAGTATAGTCGTATCCTTTGATTAACTTTTAGGAGAGTGTTAAATGTCAAAAATCTTAATTACTGGTGCTAATGGTCAACTAGGGACTGAATTGCGCCATTTATTGGACGAACGCGGAATTGCCTATGATGCACGTGATTCCAAGGATATGGATATTACGGACCATCAAGCAGTTGAAGAACAGGTAACATCTCTTAAGCCAGCAGTAATCTATCATTGTGCGGCCTATACGGCAGTCGACAAGGCTGAAGACGAAGGTAAGGAAATCAACTGGCGGGTAAATGAAGAGGGCACTCACAACCTAGCTGAAGTAGCAACTAAAGTTGGTGCCAAGTTGGTTTACCTTAGCACGGATTATGTATTTGATGGTACTAAGACGGGCGAGTATGAGGTTGACGACCCGACCAATCCTAAAAATGAGTACGGCAAAGCTAAGCTGGCTGGAGAAAAGGCTATTCAAGCTGCCATGACTGATTATTACATCATTCGGACTTCATGGGTTTTTGGCGAATATGGCAAGAACTTTGTCTACACAATGCTGCACCTTGCTAAGGATCATGATCGTCTGACAGTAGTTAATGATCAAGTTGGCCGCCCGACCTGGACTCGGACGTTGGCAGAATTTATGACATATCTGGTTGATCATCATTGTGAATATGGCGTTTATCAATTGTCGAATGAAGACAGTTGCTCTTGGTATGAATTTGCCTGTGAAATTTTGAAAGATAAGGACGTAGAGGTTGTTCCAGTTACCTCTGAAGAATATCCGCAAAAGGCATATCGACCACGTCATTCCATTATGAGCTTGAAAAAAGCGGAAGCTACTGGATTTGCCATCCCAACGTGGCAAACTGCTTTACAGGAATTTATGAGCCAGATTCAAGACAATCATTAATAGTTGAAAACAACCTTCTATACTCGAGATGACGTGTATAGAAGGTTGCTTATTAGTTATTGAAGAAAACGCATACATAATTTAATAGTAGGCAATAGCGTATATAGTATGGAAAGATAAGGTGTTTTACTGAATCTTGTTTCTTGACTGATTCTTTTATCTACTTTAATCCTATAAATCACTAACTGCTGTGATAACGAACTTACAGCGCCAATACTAGTTACTGTTTAGATTGCACAGTATGTTTTGGTAATCAGTCTTGTTGGTCTGTATTACCGTTTTGACGAGATTCTTTTAACCTCTCGATAAAGTCAATAATCATAATTTTTTCCGCTTCAGATATATTGTCATCAATGTGAGCAGCGATTTCTCTAGTTACATCGAATGTATGATGTTCATCGGTTAAATATGACACACTGACATGATAATGGCTTTTTAGTTTATAGAGCTTCTCTTTAGTTGGAACATCTCCGTTTAGCCATGCCATGATTGTTGGGTATGCCTCATGAATGCGTTCGGAAAGCTCCAATGGTGTTTCGTTGTTCTTATCCATCAGTGCGGCTAGATTATTTGCAAAGTTTTGAGACCGAAAAGAAATAATGTTTTCCATCGCTAACTACTCCTAAAATAATATGAAACTATATTCATGATTATATAGCGAAAAGCAGCTAACTTGATGTACGTGTTATTAACATAAAGTACTTTTGTTAAACATGATATATCTGCACAGTGATGATCTGTTATTTTATACTACCTTTCTTGATTAAGATTAAAGCAGTTGCCTTTACAATTCCTTACTGTATGAAAGAGGAAAGGGTTAGGCGCAACCAAGCACCTAGCCCTTTAGTGTGTAAAATCTGCTAGAAAGATATGTATTCATATACTAATTTTAGCGCGCTGGGCCATCATTGGCAACTGGATAGAGCGTTTTCATTGCTATGGCTTATGATTTCAGCAGGCAGGTGCCTTATGATATACTCAGTTCAAAAGTTTTAAACGTTGCAATGGCTGCAAAGGCAAATATTTGGAGGAAACTGATATGGCAAAGCCAATTCCAACCTATATAATCAAGGCTACACTAAAAGACTTTTGATCACCCACAACCTGGCGGCGATTCAAGATCAAGAAGAACCTGCCAATTACTGAGTTGGCATACTATCTGGAAATTATGTTTGAAATGTACGCAGAGCATCAGTATGACTTCACTTACCAATCTGATGACGGTCTTGTGGTGATGGTTAACAATCCTGAAGAATACAGCATGGTACCAAGTTTTCCAGGCGGACCCAAGATCAAGTACGTTGGCGTCAACCACCATCGGCTAAAGTCGATGGCTTGT
>ULZP01045785.1_pt1 | contig 13701 bp, 9 predicted proteins | sample 1963281 | NCBI WGS metagenome assembly ULZP01 (sample SAMEA4835894, study PRJEB28245) | human gut metagenome | biome: gut microbiome; material: fecal sample | place: Denmark | collected 2008
TTGCACTGGCAAAACCACGGTCGGGATATATGAAGATAATGTTGATTCCAATTCGTTGTAAAAATACGTATTTGACATGGATGGAGTCTACATTCATTACTTTTGTAAAAGAAAGAAATACAAAGCTTTTTGCAAAACTTAAGGCAGGACGATAAAATGGCAGTATTACAGACTAATGAATTGTTAAAGAAAAATTTGTCCAGAAAAAAAGGTTTGTATCGTCTGAATGTCAAGGAAATTAATGAGATCAAAAAAGTTGTGCTGGATGCCACATGTGATGTGATTGAGTTATGTGATCAAAACGGGATACCCTATATGCTGGGAGGAGGGTCTGCACTGGGGGCGGTGAGACATCAGGGGTTCATTCCATGGGATGATGATGTGGATCTGAACATTCCAAGAAAATATATTTCAGAATTGATTGCCGCAATTGAAAAAAAATATCCGGACAAGTATTATGTGGAAGCACCGATGTATACAGAAGGATATCTGAGTTCTTTTATACAAGTGCATAGGAAGAACACGGTTTTTCAGGAATACAGGTATCAGGAGAAAAAACATTGTGGAATAAAAATAGATATTTTCATTATAGAAAATACTTATGATAATCCGGTCAAACGTCTGTGGCACGGTATCCGTGTCCAGATGGGGCTGTTTCTTTTATCCTGTTACAGAATGTATGTCTGGAGAAATGAATTTAAGGAACTTGCACATGGAAACCGCAAGGCAGAATGTGTGATGTTCATAAAACGCTGTATTGGTTGTTTGTTCTCTTGGAATTCAGGATATTTGTATCAATGGGTGCAAAGAAATATGGCATGCTGTAAAGATGAAAATTCAAAATATATTACGATCCCTTCGGGAAGAAAACATTTTTTTGGAGAATTGTATCTGAGACATCCATATATGGATACAGTAAAGATGGAATTTGAGGGGAATATGTTTTGTGTCACGAAAGATTATGATAATTACCTTTCAAGGTTGTATGGAGAATATATGATGTTACCACCGGAAAATAAAAGGGAGCATCATGTGCTTTATGACTTGAAGCTTCCGGGACAATATATGGAACCAAGACTTTTGGATAAAAAAGAAATTCAGCAGGTTCTGATAGGAATGCTGGATGATTTTACGGCTTATTGTGAAAAATATAAGCTGAGGTATTATCTGGTTGGTGGAACTTTGCTTGGAGCGGTACGACATAATGGATTCATTCCATGGGATGATGATATTGATGTTGGTATGCCGAGACCGGATTATGAAAAATTTTTGAAACTGGTAAAAACAGATCCGGTGAATGGCCATCTGCAAGCAATTTCTGGTGAGGAGGGAACACTTTCAAACCCTTATTGTGAGTTGATCCATACAGGAACATATTTGGAGAGAAGTAGTTCACAGTATATTCGTGAAAAATGTCAGGTGTTGCATTTGTTTTTGGATATTTTTCCACAGGATGGGTGGCCGGAAGACGAAAAAGAGGCCGTTTGCTTATCAAGAAAGATGAAGAGAATGCGTTATTTGATCCAGAATGCGAGGTCAAAAATTGGCAAAGGAACATCTGTAGGACGAATTCTTGCGAAAACAATTCCTGTTCTTCTAATGCGGTGTGTGGGATATCAGAGAGTTATTCAGAGGATGAATGAGATTGCTTCCAAATATGAATATGATACGTCGAAATATGTTGGGGCAATTACATATGGAATATATGGCATGGGAGAACGTTGCCTGCGAGAAGAGGTTGTTCAGTTTACAAAAATACCTTTTGAAAACCGTGAGTATATTGCTCCGGGAGGATACGAAAAGTATTTGACGCAAATTTTCGGTGATTATATGAAGCTGCCACCGGAGAATAAGAGGGTTGATCATAAAATGAAAGTATGGATTGATTCTGAAATAGTAGAAAGTACAAATTTAAAGAGGTAGATATGAAAAAATATATTGATTCATTTGTAAATTACCGCTTTCTGTTAAGCGAACTTGTAAAAAAAGGAATTAAATTGAAATACAGAAGATCGTATCTTGGTATTATATGGTCATTATTGGAACCGCTATGTACAATGATTGTATTGACAGTTGTGTTCGGCACGATTTTAGGTAACCGAACAAAGGAATTTTCAGTATATATTTTATGTGGACGACTTTTGTATAGCTTTTATTCGACTTCAACGAAAGCGGCACTGACTTCTATTAGAAAGAATGCATCCATGATAAAGAAAGTTTATGTGCCAAAATATTTATATACGCTTTCAAGCATTTTGTATAACTATATTATTTTCTTGATTTCTCTGATTGTGCTTGTCGGAGTAGCTGCTGTTCTTCATGTGAAACCGACAATCTATCTAATACAAGCACCAATTGCGTTAATACTTATATTAATGATTTCAGTTGGATGCGGATTTATACTTGCAACACTTGGTGTGTTTTTCCGTGATATGGAGTATCTGTGGAGCGTTGCACTCATGTTGATAATGTATATGTGCGCGATCTTTTATGAACCGGAAAAACTGCTGCACAGCGGGTTTTATTGGATTTTGAAATTTAATCCCTTGTTTTGTATCATTGATATTTTTCGTTCAGCTGTGTTTGGAGAACTTATGAATTTGCATTATTTCTTTTATGCATTTGTTTTTAGTGTGGTTACTATTGTAGTTGGAATTTATGCGTTTATTAAAAAACAGGATGAGTTTATCCTTCAGATTTAGTTGGGAGAGATTTATGGGAGAGAAAGCAATTGTATTAAATCATATTGGTATGAAATTCAATCTTAGCAAAGAAAAAGTAGATAATATAAAAGATTATCTCATTAAATCTTTGAGGAAAGAAATGCACTATAATGAATTCTGGGCTTTGAAGGATATTAGCCTTGAAATTGAAAAGGGAGATCGGGTTGGAATTCTTGGCCTGAATGGAGCAGGAAAAAGTACACTGTTAAAGGTAATCGCAGGGGTGTTTAAACCGACAGAGGGAACCGTGGAGAAACATGGTAAGATTGCTCCACTATTGGAATTAGGTGCAGGTTTTGATAAACAGTATACGGGAAGAGAGAATATTTATCTTTATGGAGCAGTACTTGGATACAGCAAGAAGTTCATTGATGAAAAATATGATGAAATTGTAGAGTTTTCCGAACTGGGAGAATTTATTGATGTTCCGGTACAAAATTATTCTTCGGGAATGCGTTCACGACTTGGATTTTCAATTGCAACGGTTGTATCTCCAAAGATTTTAATCTTGGATGAAGTATTATCAGTCGGAGATGCAAAGTTTCGTAAGAAGAGTGAGAAAAAGGTATTAAGTATGTTTGATTCTGGGGTTACGGTACTTTTTGTGTCCCATTCGCTTGATCAGGTTAAGCGTCTTTGTAATAAAGCAATGATTCTTGATCATGGACAATTGGTAACATATGGCAATATAGAAGATGTTGCACCAATTTATGAAGAAATGATTAATGGATTGGATGGTTCTGCACCTAAAAAGAAGAAAAAATCTAAGAAAATGAAGGGATAGGTGTCTTAAAATGAGTATATCGGTTATTTGGAAATTACTCGATGATGAAAATAAAAATTTGATGACCTTACAATGCCTCAAAGAACAAATTATAGGTAATGATTTTGAAGTACAAGTTTTAATTTATCAAAATGATAACAGTAAGTATAATGCATATGTATCTGTTTTGGAACAACTAAATGCACAAGTTGAAGTACATGAGGGTGTATTTGAAATAGCAGTTTACATGGATGCACAAAAATATGTAAACGGAGATATTGTCACCTTTATAAATAGCGGGGATTTATGGAGCGCAGATACCTTAAAACAGATGCAGAAAGTCGTTAATAAATATCCGAAGTATCATATTTATATGTTACATAAGATAATGGCAGATGGAACAGTGGGGGCTTTTTCGAGGGGTGATTCTGGTGAAAAAATTTCGATAAAAGATTTTGAAAATGAATACAATTGCCATCCTTTTTATTTCGCAGGTACATTTTTGAAAAAACAAGTTTTTGTGGAGTACAATTTTAATCCTGAACTTGGTATCGAAGCAGAGAGAGAATATTTTTTGCGTGTATGTGAGAAAGAAAAGAAGATGGTCTTTTTAAGTGACCAGACATATTCAAGCGCTGAGGGGAGAGAGGGGGATATTACTTTTTACGAAGGAATCTATCAAGAAGAGTGGTATCAAGAGTCTTTTACAAATTTTTGGATTCCGTTCTTAAAAAAGCAGAGTGAGAAACATGGAGAAGTGCCAAAGTTTATACAATATCACTTTATGTTTTCTATAAAGAGTCGGATTATGAGCAACATGAACAATCGTAATAAGCATGTTATTCCTCAAGGACAAGAAATGAAATGCCTCGAAAGAATGGGAGAGGCATTTCAATATATAGATGATGATATTTTGTTTGATTGTAATAGAATCAAAGAAAGTTACATGACAGATTCATTGAAGTGGTTATGTGGAATCTTGAAGCATGGTCAAAATTTTAAATTTGAAAAAAAATATTTGTCAGGAAATATTTACTATGGTTCAAAGAATATAGTATTCAATAAGATAGCCAATTTAAAAACTAACATTTTGTTTATGAATTATGAAAATGGAATGTTGCGTATAGATGGAACGGTACATCCGATATTATATTCAATGGCTGATCAGGTTTATATGGTATTTAATGGAAAAAAATATTCATTAATATATAATGGAAGATATGCTTTGACAAAAGTGTTTGGTGTTAGCGTATATAAAGCACATTCTTTTCATCTAGATCTACCGATGGATAATATTCAGGAGTGCGAGTTATATTGTCAGGCAGAAGTGCAGGACGAAAATATTAAAATCAATTTTACGTATGAGTCTCATTTTAGCAGAATGAGTGGGACTTTTAAAAATAGTTATTGGTGTTTTGGAAATGAACAGCGATACATGATTGTGAAGCATGAAGAAGGAATGAGAATCCGAACCATCACAAAGAAAGAACAGAAAAAACAAGAACATAAGTTATCAAAAGAAATGTTTTTATCGTTCAAAAAACGTGCCTGGCTGTTTCTTGTAATTCGAAAGGTCTATTTTATGATGCGTCCGATCATGAAACGCAAGCCAATTTGGATGTATTTGGATAAAATTTACAAAGGTGGAGACTCTTCTGAATATTTATATCGGTACTCAATTGCGCAAAAGGATGGAAATAAGCATTACTATTTGATCGATAAGAATGCAACGGATTATAAGCGTTTAAAGAAAGATGGTTATAAACCGCTTGTCAGAGGAAGTATTAAGCATCGATTGGTATTCCTGATGGCGGATATGATGGTTATTTCAAACTCGACGGTTTTTGCATTTAATAATTATGGACTTCCTAATTCAAGTTATGTACGTGATTTGGTAGATTTTCATGTGTGTTGTGTACAACATGGTATGTCCGTGCAAAAGATTGCGGTGGCACAAAACCGTTTGCGCGATAATACCAGATTGTATTTTTGTGCATCAAAGTATGAAATTGAAAACCTTTCTAAACCGATTTATGATTATGAAGGATATGATGCATTAAAACTTACTGGTGTTCCGCGGTATGACGGACTGAAAAATGATGATAAAAAACAGATTATGATCAGTCCAACATGGCGAATGCAGGCGGCAGTTCCTGTTCGTACCAGTGAAGGGGAACAGAGAGATTATAATCCATTGTTCAAGGAAAGCACATATTTTCAGGTGTTTAATGCTTTAATCAATGATCCGCGCCTGATTGATGCTGCAAAGAAATATGGATATAGGATCAAGTATGTATTACATCCGATCGTAAGTGCTCAGGTTGATGATTTTGATAAAAATGATTATGTTGATATTATTCCGGCTGTAGGTGATATGAGTTATGAAACCATGTTTCGTGAATCTAGTCTGATGGTTACGGATTTCTCTGGAATTCAGTTTGATTTTGCATATATGAGAAAACCGCTTGTGTATCTGCATCATAAAGATATTCCTCAGCACTACGAAGAGGGAACTTTCTTCTATGATACGATGGCATTCGGAGAAATTGCGCATGATAATGATGAATTGATTGATTTATTGTGCGAGTATATGGCAAATGGATGTAAGATGAAAGAAGAATATGTGCATCGCGCAGATGATTTCTTCTATTATAATGATCATAACAATTGTAAGCGTATTTATGACATAATGACTGACTATCAGGAAAAGAAGATTTTACCGTATCGTCAGAAATGAGTGGAACAATGTAAACTAATTTTTAGAAAACAGGGAGATGTTAATATGAATATTGGAGTAATTTTTGCAGGTGGTGTAGGTAAGAGAATGAACAGTCGCGTAAAACCGAAACAGTTTATTGATGTCTATGGAAAGCCAATTATTATTCATACGCTGGAATTGTTCGAAAATCATCCTGAAATTGATGCAATTGCTGTGGCTTGTCTGGAAGATTGGATTCCATATTTGCAGGACCTTCTTGAAAAGTTTAATATCAAGAAGGTAAAGAAAATTGTGCCGGGAGGGTCAAGTGGTCAGGAATCCATTTATAATGGGCTTAAGGCGGCAGAGAAAATTGCTGGCGGAGAGAAATCCATTGTATTGATTCATGATGGGGTACGTCCACTGATCAATGAAAAAACGATTACAGATAATATTGAATCTGTTAAGAAACACGGATCGTCTATTACATGTGTAAAAGTAAAAGAAACAGTTCTTGTTGTGGCTGAGGATAATTCTATTGAAGATGTTCCTAACCGTGCCGATACACGTCTTGCACGTGCACCACAGAGCTTTTATCTGGATGAGATTATTGGAGCGCATCGTAAAGCTATGGCAGAAAATAAGTATGATTTTATTGATTCCTGCTCCATGATGCAGTATTACGGTAAAAAATTGTATTTGATTGAAGGACCGCAGGAAAATATTAAAATTACTACTCCGGATGATTTTTATACCATGCGTGCACTTTTGGATGCAAAGGAAGAAGCGCAAATTTACGGTTTGGATGATTAAGGAGAGTTTATAATGAAGAATGTTTTGGCAGAAGATTTTAAACAGTTGGCAGAACGTAATATTCCGTGGGAGGAGTTACGTGGTAAAACGTTTCTGATTACTGGAGCAACAGGATTAATAGGTTCATTGTTGGTTAGATTTTTGTTGTATGCCAATGAGGCAATTGGACTTAATGCGAAGGTATATGCCGTAGTCCGCAATTCAGAGAAAGCAGATAAAATTTTTGCAGACAACAAAACAAATGCACTTTCTTACGTGGTAGCCGATTTGGAGAAAGATGAAGTTACCTGTACAGGAACTTGTGATTATATAATTCATGCAGCCGCGGTTACTGCTTCTAAAATTATGGTATCGGATCCTGTGAGAACCATTCGTACAGCAATTGATGGAACCGAAAAGATGTTACAGTTTGCAGTGGAGAAGAAGGTAAGCGCATTTGTCTATATCTCATCCATGGAGATATATGGGCAGCCTAAAACAGAGGGAAAGACAACGGAAAAGGATTTGGGATATGTAGATATCGAGTCGGTTCGTAGTTGCTATCCGGAAGGAAAACGTATGTGTGAGTGTTTGTGTACTGCTTATGCATCGCAGTATGGTGTCAATGTTATTAGCGCAAGACTGGCGCAGACTTTTGGCGCAGGAATTCTTCCTACAGAAAATCGTGTATTTGCACAGTTTGCCAGAAGTGCAATGAAAGGACAAAACATTGTATTGCATACAACTGGAGAGTCGGAAGGGAATTATGTATATACAACAGATGCTATAGCAGCAATTTTAATGTTGTTAGTTAAGGGAAAAGCTGGAGAAGCATACAATATTGCAAACGAGGAAAGCCATATTACAATTCGCAATATGGCACAATTGGTCGCAGATGAAATTGCAGATGGAAAGATACAGGTGGTTATAGATATTCCAGAGAATAGTGCAGCTCTTGGATACGCACCATCGGTAAAGATGCAGTTAGACGCTTCAAAAATGTGTGAGCTTGGATGGAATCCGGAAGTTGGACTGGTGGATGCGTACAAGCGTATGATTTATTGGATGGAGTAAATATATATTGGCATTAGAAATTTATTGCAGGGTGATATGGCTCAAATGTCATTGATTTTAGGTGCAGAGAAAAAACTTCCATTCATAAAATAGTTAAAAAACTTGACTAAATACTTTAGGTAAATTTGGACTATTATGGACCAGTGGGTTTTGTTTGGTCAGAACAAGAAAGGTAGATTATGGATTCTAATAAAAAAATAATGATTTTGTTATTAACAAACAGGGATTCGGACAATGTTGGAGATCAGGTCATTGAAGCCAGTGATATCGGATTGTTACATGCACTGATGATGAATCTTGGATTTGATAAAAGTTCATATCAGATTAACAGCCGATCTGCATCGATCATCACCAAAAAGTATATGGCAACAAAGAATCCAGAGTTGTTAAAATCAGCAGAAAAAGCAATTTCACAAGCAGATATAGTTGTTTTTGGGGGTGCGCCTGTATTTAATTATAAATATCAGAATTTCTATGAGAGAACAGCGGTTACTATTGAGATTGCACAGAAATATAACAAACCAGTTATTTTTTCTGCAATCGGAATTGAATCGTATGATGAAAAAAGCAAAAAGTGTCAGCGTTTGAAATCCGTACTCAATTCGGAGTGTGTTAAATTGATTACAACACGTGATGGGATAGAGAGGCTTGAAAAATATAAAGAAAACAATTCCTTTAAAATTGGGCTAGTCTCAGATCCTGCTGTTTTTTCTGCTACGATATTTGATGATTATATCGGACAGGAAGTAATTATAAAAAAATTTGGAATTTTTCCCATAAAGAAGAAAGTAATTAGGAAAGAGAAAAAGATAGGAATCTTTGTTATAAGAGCAAATGGATTTGTGGATAATCATGTCGATTTTACCAGAGAACAAGCGGCTGAATTGTGGGTGAATGTCATTAAGACGGTAAAAAATCGTGGATATGACTATGAATTAGTTACAAGCGGACATTTTGGAGATGAGGCATTTTTAGATTATCTTATTAGAAATTATGATGTGCCTTTGGGAAAATGCGTGTTTAATATCAATATGCCAGAAAATCTTTTTAGTAAAATGGCTGGTTATGATGGAATTATTTCGTGCCGATTGCATCCGAGTATAATTTCATTTTCCATGAATATACCAGCAGTTAGTTTGGTGTGGAATACAAAAGTCTCAAGCTTTTATAAAGAAATCGGATACCCGGATAGAGCGATTGAACGCGAATATTTTGAGGCAGAAGTTATTGTTGATCGATTAGAGCGCGCAATGGAAGAGGGGATTACAAAAAATGAAGATTATCTTATGAGCGTTTACAGAGCGTTGTTTTCAAGTTTGAAAGAGATTATTTGTGGAGAAGATACAGACATTCAGCCATACGATTATAAAACTTTACTTGAAACGATCCCAAAATTTGCTGGAACGTCTAAAGGCGAGCAGGATGAAAAATTGAAAAGAAAATTTAGAAGAGTATACGAGTTATGCAATAAGCGATTAGATGATAATCAAATGCTTAAAGAAAGGATAAACGAATTGAAAGAGGACAAATGAAATGAATATTGGAAAAAAAAGATTTCTTTTTATTTTGACATTATTATTGTTTATAGGAATACCAAAGGGAATGATTTTTGCTCAGGAGGGAACAGAACTTAACATATATGCAATTTATTTAGGTGAGAATGATAAAGGTGACTCTACGTTATTGGAATCAAGAGGTCATGGATTATTAATCGATATCGGTTCAGTTTCACAGACGAGTGCTGTTGTCGATCAGTTACAAAAAGTTGGGTTAACACATGTAGATATTTTGTTTAGTCATTTGCATAGCGACCATATGGGGGCTACTGATAACAATGCATATGCCGGATTGGAAAATTTAGAGTCGATGGGAATACATATAGATACGCTTTATGTTCCGTCCGTGTATCTGACTCCATATTCGACACGAACCAGCGATAGGACATCACAACTACAAGCTTATGCAGATCAAAGACCCGATACAAATATTGTATATTTGAATGTTGGTGACATAGTACAGGTAGGGGATGCTACAGGAAGGGTTATGGGACCTACGGATTCGTCAACAAGATCACCATATCAATATACAGAGTATTCCATAATGAAAAATCGTGATATTATCTATGAAAATGATAGCTCACTGGCAATGATTTTTAGGTGTGGAAATACAAAATATTTTACTGCAGGAGATTGCTATGGGAGAGAAGCAAAAGCACTGGTTGAAGCCTATGGAAGCGATTTAAAATGCGATATTATGAAAATGAATCATCATGGTATCGGATCTGGAAATTCTGCAGATTTAATAAAAGCAATAAGCCCTAAGTATTCATTTGTTCCGAATAGTGGTGTAGACAAGTATAATCTTCAAAGTGGTTATTGGAGAACTTACACAGCTACAAAACGTGCATCTAATTATGGAATGTGTTATATGGTTGGAAATGAGAAGAAGACAATAGTATATCACATTGTAAATAATACGATTACTTTATATAAAGGATCTGTTATTAAGCAGGAAAACAAAATGACAGGATGGCAGTATCTTTATGGGGCAGATGGATGTAACAGGGATCATGATATGTATTATTTTGACTCTGCATGTAATACTTTGAAGGGAACTCAAAAAATAGGAGGTCACTACTTCTATTTTCGGGGTGGAGGTCAAATGGATTATGGAACGTATTCAAAGGATGGTGGTTATTCAGGCTGGAAAACATATAATGGGAAAAAAAGATATTTTACATTTTCGGAGGATCATGAATATGCCTACATGAAGGAGGGGTTAAATTTCATTAATGGTGTTCCAATGTATTTTGATAATTCTGGATATTTGGTAACTAGTGAAATAGAAGATGAAACGGCTATTAAAAAGATGGACTCTTACTATTATGCTGTCGACTGTTGCGGAGAAGTGACAATAGATGACTGGGCAGAGATTGACGATTCTTTTTACTATTTTGATAGAAAAGGAAGAATGTTACGCAATGGAAAATATAAGATAAACGGAGATTATTATCTTTTTGATACCGATGGAATTATGTATGCTGGCGATTTGGGAATAGAGTTTTACGATTTTAAGTCTAATACCTATGCAGTGCGTACAGATGGTACGTTAGTTTCTGGTAAATGTGGAAAAATTGATGGCAAAGAGTATTATTTTGATAAGACAGGAATTATGCAAAAAAACAAGATTATTAGAATAGGGAAAAAACAATACTATTTTAATAAAAATGGAGAAATGGTTCATAATCGTACATTTAAATTATATGGTAAGAAGTATCATAGTAACTCAAAAGGTGTGATAAAAGTGGTCAAAACAAAAAAATAATAGAGAAACTTGTATGGGTGAAAAGAAATTGGTATTTAGAACAAATCTTGAGTGATGGATATGTTTGAAATGTACGGTAGAACAAAGAATTATCCTATTATATGATAATTCTTTGTTCTACAGGGGTTATTGTATTGTATTTTGTAAAATACCACCTGCTATAGTACAGCCACTTTTCTCACCAGAAATAATTGCACCTTGTGGGCAGTTGTAAATTGTATTATTTTGTAAGGACAGTGTTACATTGCAATTTTTGTTTAGGCGGATTCCGTATGCACTGCAATTAGATATTTTGTTTCCATTAATTGTGGTGGCAGATGAATTGTCGAATAAAAGAATTCCTGTTTGGTGTATTCCAGAAATAGTATTGTTATTGATTGCATTGCCAACGCTTCCATTACTAACACGAATTCCGTTATACTGTTGACATAAAGGATCAGTATTATTATAATTTGCACCAATAACTGTGTTATTCATAATTAGGTTGTTTTTTGCATCATTAAGATTAATTCCATAACCAGCAGAGGTGATCTTGTTATTACAAACAGTAACACCTTCTATAAAATAATCTGCAACAGGGATTACACCATTATCTGCGCTACGCATTTCTTGAGAAATCTTTTTGCCATATAGTTCAATGCCTACATTTTTATCGCATAGTGAATGGTATTGGGTTTCTATGATATTATTTTGAATACTCGATTGTGAATTAGTTCTTAGTTCACCATGATAGGCTTGTTTTCCATTTTTAATATAGGTATAAATGGAATCGTTTGATGTTTTACTAAAATGGAATAGAATTCCACCTCCAACATTTTCCATTGTATTATCTTCAATTTGGGCATTTATATAGTTTACGCAGGCAATTGCCTCTTGCGTTATATTTTTAAAAGTATTTTTTTTGATTGTCACATTTTCAATATAATTATTTAAAAGCATGGAATGAGTTCCGATACCGCGAGATAAATTTTCAAAAGAATTTCCTGTTATCTGAACGTTTTTACAAGGCGTACCATCATAGATTAAATTGCTATATGCATTATCATTTGCACAAATATCTAGCTGGATAGCCTCACATTTTTCTTTGGAATCTTTTACATCAGAATCGTGAAAATTACAATTGGTGATTTTCACATTATCTACAGCTGCCATCTCAATCATATGCTTTTCGCTTCCGTGACTCATATCTATATTTTTTATAGTAATGTTGGAACCACGACAAAGCCGGATTCCGCTTGACGTGTTTTTTTTGCTGTTTATCCATGTGCCACCAACAATTGTAATGTTCCTGTATCGTTTATATCCGGTGGATTTCTGATTGTCTTCAGAACTTCCGGTAGCAATCATATTAAAACCAGTTTTTTTTGCCCTGATCACACAGTTTGTAGTATCTAATTTTGTGTTGCTCCATACTTTTAATGATTCAGAAATGTAATAGGTATTTTGGGGTATTTTTACAGTATATGTTTTCCCTTTTTTCCCAAGGAGACTAGCTTTTTTTAAGGCTATATTTACATTTTTACTAATATCTTTGTTTTTCTTTACAGTTGGAATGAGTGTTTTTCCTGAAATGGTGTAGGGTTTTTCAGCGGCATTAAACGATATTGGAGACTGGCAGAAGGTTAAAATTACGACCGCAGTTAAGATAAATTTGATTTTTTTTGTCCTTTTCATAGACTTCCTCCTTAGATTTAATTGCTATTTCAGTAAAAAAATATATACTTTCTAAAAAGAAATGTCAATGTTTGTGAATTCAAAGCTGTTCGTCCCTAAAATATGGGTGATTTATGAAAAATAGTTCTTGTGTGATATAAAAGTATGGAGTAAAATGAAAATAATATTTTGACAAAACGGAGAAAGTACATGGAAACAAAAGATAAAAAGAAAAGCAAGTGGAAAATCACAGCCGGAGTAATTCTGATCATCCAATTGTTACTGAGCATGGCAACGGTCGGAGTTGTTTTGTGGCTGAATATTGTTCCAACGCTGTATGTGACATTGCTTGGACTGATTCTGCTGCTGTTACTCATCATAGAATATTGTCTGTTTTATTTTGGCAAAAAGAAAAAAGGAAAGAAAAAGACCGGCTGTTACGTCCGGCGTACCATTGGTGTGATTCTTGCGCTGGCATGTATGGTTGCCTGCACAGGTGGTTCCTATATGCTCGTAAAAGCTGGAAATACGCTTGATAGCATTGCAGGAAATGTAAAAACAACAGATACCGTATCGGCTTATGTCATGGTGGATGATCCGGCGCAGACACTGATGGATGCAAAAGACTATGTGTTTGCAATTACCGAAAAATACGATTACGAACATACCCAAAA
>ULZP01017569.1_pt1 | contig 13226 bp, 10 predicted proteins | sample 1963281 | NCBI WGS metagenome assembly ULZP01 (sample SAMEA4835894, study PRJEB28245) | human gut metagenome | biome: gut microbiome; material: fecal sample | place: Denmark | collected 2008
CGGTCAGCGGTCTTTTCTACGATTTTGACCGCGGGCCGGCTTCCTATCTTGCGCCGGGCGGCGAGATGACAGGGGAAATCTGTTCCAAGTGGCAGTATAAGATCCGGGATGGAAAGATGATTTACGGATTTGAGAGTGATGTGAAAATTGATGATGATATTTTAAAGGCGGAGCTTGGCAGCAACGGCGAGGTACAGCTGAAGAATATTATCCGCACAATTCAGAAGGAACAGAATGCGATCATCCGCAATACGAAGGACCGGATTCTGGTAATTCAGGGAGCGGCGGGAAGCGGCAAGACATCGGTGGCGCTGCATCGGATTGCCTACCTTTTGTATCATGACAGACAGAATCTGAAGTCTTCGAATATTCTGATTTTATCGCCGAACGGGGTATTTTCGGATTATATTTCACATATTCTGCCGGAGCTCGGTGAGGAGAATATTCAGGAGATGAGTTTTGATCTCTTTGCTTACCGCAAATTACAGGACACGGCGGCGGACTGTGAGGACCGCTGTGATCAGATTGAGCGGGAGATGCGGGATCCAAAAGCCGCAGAACGGTTTGCTTTAAAACAGTCGCAGGCGTTTGTGGACCAGATGGAGGGATTTGCGCTGGAACTTGAGGACGAGCTGATGAATTTCTCAGACGTTTCGTATAAGTCGTTTGTGAAGTCGGAATCGGAGATTATTACGCTGTTTTATGACAAGTTTGCGGATATTCCGCTGCTCTCGCGGATGGATGCGGTGGCGGAGACGTTTATTGACGAGATCGAGACGCTGCTGAACCGGGATCTGCCGGAGGAGGAGCGGATTCCGCTGATTGAGAAGTTCCGGAAGATGTATGAGACGATGGATTTTTATGTTCTCTACAATCGTTTTCTGAAGAAGGAAGGTTATCAGACGCTGCCGCGGCGGCCGTTGGAGAAGCGGAAGCTGCGGTATGAGGATGTGTATCCGGTTCTGTATCTGAAATACCGGCTGTCGCGGCAGGCGGAGCGGTCGAATATTAAGCATCTGGTGATTGATGAGATGCAGGATTATTCACGGCTGCAGTATCTGATTATCCGGCGGATGTTTTCCTGTAAGATGACGATTCTCGGGGACCGGGCGCAGACGATGGCGGATCAGCAGCAGGATGTCCTGCAGTTTTTACCGGGAATTTTCGGGAAGGATCTGCGGCGGATTGAGATGCGGAAGAGTTACCGGAATACGGTGGAGATTGCGTCATATGCGGCAAATCTCATTGGCGTGACGGATCTGGAGCTGTTTGAACGGCACGGAATACCGGTGGTGGAACGGGATGTCACGGATCTTGAGGCCGCTCTGCGGGAGGCAGTGGATACGCTGTTTCCAGAGGAGAAGACGTATGAGACAGCGGCGGTGATTGTACCGGATGAGAAGACGGCGGAACGGGCTTATCTGATTTTGCGGGAGATTCTGGTGGAAAAAGATTTTGACTGTGAGAAGCGGCTTTCTTGGCTGAACCGTGACAGCTCCAGTTTTAAGAAAGGACTGACGGTTACCACATTTTATCTGGCGAAAGGGCTGGAGTTTGATCAGGTGTTCTCGATTTTCCCGAAGGACGAGAAACGGGAGATGATGATGCAGGCGCAGTATATTGCAGCGACCAGGGCATTGCATGAGCTGAGAGTGTATCATATTTAAAAACAGGGAGATCCTCCGAAAAAATTCGATTGGATCTCCCTGTCATTTTTATTTTCGATCAGATATGATAGAATCCTGCGGACTGTGCCGGGATGGTGATGGTTCCGTCTTTGGATTCTGCTTTTCCTCCGATCGTGTAGAGGGCATCCTTCAGCTCTGCACTGTATGGGAAGGACTGCTCTTTGTCGGATGGATTGATGATGACGAGGACTTTTTCACCCTCAGCCTCACGGACGTATGCCAGCGGATACTGGTTTTTCTCTGCATAAACGAACTCGATGGTTCCGCGGCTTAAGAGTGCTTTGCTGCTCTGGCGGATCTGGATGAGTTTTTTAACTTCGTGGTACAGGGAATCCGGATCGGCCATCTGTGCTTTTGCGGTCGGACGGTCTTTGCCCGGATCCATGGTGATGTAGAGGTCGCTGGCCGGTGCGCTGGAGAATCCTGCGTTGGTGCTGTCATCCCACTGCATCGGAGAACGGGAACCGGTGCGGTTGTATCCGCCCTCAACGGATTTCAGGCCTTCGACGTAGCGCATACCGATTTCATCACCGTAGTAGATGAACGGCGCACCTGGCATGGAAAGAAGGAAAGCGAAAGCAATTTTCAGCTCATCCCCCTGCAGACGACGTGCCAGACGGTCCATATCATGGTTTCCGGACGGGATGCAGATCAGGCCTTTCTGTGCGGTCTTATTGTAGTTGGTTTTGTAGGTCTCTACAAACTCAGAGATATCTCCTTTTCCGCGTTTGGAGAAGAATGGCTCATCGCAGCGGAACAGATCGTTGTAATGGGACGGTCCAAAGTGAAGCAGGAAGTCCATGTGGAAGCCGCCCTGTAAGGATTTGTCCGGCTCGCCCCACTCGGATACCATGGCTGCATCCGGGAACTCGGCGTCGAGGAATTTCCGTACCTGCTGCCACAGGCGGATGGTTCCTTTGCCTTCCTGATCGTTCTTTACCAGGGAGCCCGCCATATCGACACGGAAGCCGTCGCAGCCCATGTTCAGCCAGAATCTCATGACATCTTCCATCGCTGCCAGCGTTGCCTGCGGTCCCTCATCATCAAAGGACTGCTGCCACGGTTTTTCCGGATCCGGCTGATAAAAGCCGTAGTTCAGAGCCGGCTGGTTAGAGAAGAAGTTGATGGCGCAGGCGCCGTCACGCTCGGAAATGCCGCGCAGGCTTCCCATTCCTTCCGGTGCTTCCCATACGTTATTGGTCCATACGTAGCGGTCTGTAAATTCATTGCGGTCTGCTTTCATGGATTCTTTGAACCATGGATGCTCAACAGATGTATGGCCCGGAACCAGGTCGAGCAGAACGTGCATGTCACGTTTGTGTGCCTCTTCGAAAACTCTCTTCAGATCCTCATTCGTTCCGTAGCGCGGTGCAACGCGGCAGTAATCTGCGACATCGTATCCTGCATCACCGAATGGGGACAGGAAGCACGGGTTGATCCAGATGGCGTTGCAGCCCAGTTCCTTGATGTAGTCTAATTTTTCAATGATACCCTGGAAATCTCCGATTCCGTCGGCGTTGGTGTCGTTGAAGGACTGCGGGTAAATCTCATAAAATACTGCGTTATCTAACCATTTTGACATTTTTTCTTTTCCTCTTTCGCTCTTATTTCTGCTGTATTTTCGTCGTTGCAGCAAGTGTTTCTATATGATATATTACTACTGTATCCGCTGAAATACCAGTAATTTCCTATTTCATTCTAATACTATTCTATGATTTTATGCATGCCGCGCTCTGCCATTTCCGGCATTTTACGGACATGCTTTTTGGAGGATGATTTTATGATGCTTTCTGCTGCGAAAGAAAAACGCCAGCACGGCTCCATGCAGGTTCCCTACAGTTATTATGACTGCCGGATGCCCGACTATTTTCCCGGCGTACCGCTGCACTGGCACGGGGAGATGGAGCTGAATTATATCAAACGCGGAACGGGGTATTTTCAGTATGAGGACCGTCTGCTTACGGCGCATGCCGGTGATATTTTTCTGATTCAGCCGAACCTCGTACATGCCATTCTGCCCGCCGAGCAGGAGTCGATGTTTTATGATACGATTGTTTTCCACCAGAATATGCTGATCGGCGGGTATGACGACCGCAGCTACACGGAAATTCTGCAGCCGTTTTTCTCCGCCCGGCGCCGCATCCAGGCACCGATTTCACCCGAACATTCCGGTTATGCTGCACTTTCTGCATCCGTCCATCAGATTTTCCGCTGCATCCGTGAAAACTCTGCTGTCTCCGATCTTCTGCTGAAAAGTGAGCTGCTCCGCTTCTTCTATCTGCTCGCCGCATCGCCGGAACTCTGCACCGATCGTCCCGCCATGCCTGCGGCTGCTGAAAACCTGCGGCCTGTGCTCGCCTATATCCAGGAGCACTTCGCCGACCCGATTACCATAGAGGAACTTGCCAGGCTGTCGCATTTGAGCAAAAGCTATTTTATGAGCTGTTTTAAGCAGACCTTCGGACTCGGGGCCGTTGAATATCTGACACAGCTTCGGATCAAAGCCGCCTGCGAGGCGCTGCGCAGTACGACGCGGAGTGTGTCCGAAATCGCGTACGACAATGGTTTCCGCAACCTTTCCAACTTCAACCGGCAGTTCCGAAACAAAGTGGGATGTACGCCGCAGATGTATCGGAAGGAATTTCAAAATCCGTAAATTCAAAAAGGGATGCATCAAAATATGCATCCCGAAAATCTATCTCTGATCCTATTTTTATTCCGTAATCTCCGGTACCGACGGAACATCTTTATCTTCTTCCCGCCAGCTCCCAGAATGCGACAGCGCTCGCCGCAGCGACGTTCAGTGAATCCACACCGTGTGTCATCGGAATCAGCACGGTTGCATCTGTTTCAGCGATCGTATCACTTGCCAGTCCGTCACCCTCGGTTCCGAGCAGAATGGCGAGCTTTTCATGCGTTTTTAACGACGGATCATCCATCGGAACGGAGTCTTCTTTTAATGCCATCGCAACGGTATAAAATCCAAGTTCCTGCAGTGAAGCAATTCCCTGCTCCGGCCAGTAACTGCCGCCTGGCAGCACGGTCCACGGGACCTGGAAGACATTTCCCATGCTCACGCGGATGGCGCGGCGGTACAGCGGGTTGCTGCAGCCTGATGTGAGGAGCACGGCATCGATGCCAAGCGCGGCGGCGGAACGGAAAATCGCACCGACATTCGTCGGGTTCACGACATTTTCCAGAATCGCCACGCGGCGGGCATTCCGGCAGATTTCCTCCATAGCCGGAAGCGTGCGGCGGTGCATCGCGCAGAGCATGCCGCGCGTGAGGGCAAAGCCTGTGAGCTGTTCCAGCACCTTCGTCTCTGCTGTATAGACCGGCGCGTCCGGGCAGTGCGCAAAGAGTGCTTCGTTTGCGGCAAGCTCTGCGCTTCCGGCAAGGAACGAAACCGGTTCATATCCGGCATCCAGCGCACGCTCGATGACACGCGGACTCTCCGCAAGAAAAAGGCCTGGCTGCGGTTCATAATAGTGCAATAACTGCGGTTCTGAAAGACGCGCATACACGTCGAGCTCCGGCGCCGCAAAGTTTTCGATTTTTCTGATCTCTGACATAATATTGATTTCCTTTTGCGTTTTCTCTTTGTTTTCACTATGTTCTATTGTAGCAATCCCGCTCCCGTTTCGCAATCCATTCTTTTTCCCGCCGGTGCCGTTCCCCGCACCATTCGCCAAACCGTGCTTCCAGCACGCATCGAATTTTCTTGTTTATCTGTCTTTTTTAAAAATTTCTCAATTTCCTCTTGCCAAACGCCGCCGGAGACGTTATAATAATCGACGGTTCAAAATTAAAAACTGCAGAAAAGATTGGTATCAGATTGGAAACGGCACAAGTGCATTGCTTGGTTAACGAACAACACATGTGTCTTTTTTGCGCCCATTTTTCAAAATTGCAAAGAAAAGGAGAACAATCGATGCCAAAAACAAAATTTCAAAACGTTGTATTTACCCTCATGATGTCCTTTCTGATGGTCTATGCCATGATCTGCTACAACATTTCCATGAACATCGGCGGAATGACAAATCAGGTCTTTCTGATGGCGTTTCACGAGATGATAATCATGTGGCCGGCCGCTTTTATCCTCGAGTTTTTCCTCGTGGATCATCTGGCTCACAAATTAGCTTTTTGCATGGTAACACCGCAGGATCGTCCGATCGTAATCACGCTGGCAATTTCCATTATGATTATTGCTATTATGTGTCCGATTATGAGTTTTATTGCAACACTGCTGTTTAAAAATGCCGGAAAAGAATTTGTCGCTGTCTGGCTCCAAACCACGTTCTTAAATTTCCCGGTTGCCTTCTTCTGGCAGCTCATGTACTGCGGACCCTTCATCCGTTTTCTGTTCCGCAAACTGTTTCCGGAGAAATAAGAAAAGATATCCACAAAGGGAACCGTTTTTCCCCTCTCTGTCCACAATTTCTGTGGACAGGCGGTGCAAAATGGTTCACCTTCTGTGGATATCTTTTTTGTTTTTTCCCGGATTACTCCTGTGGTACCGGATTGGATACGCTGACTACATGATCATACCAGGTTCCTTTTTTACCAATGATCGCAACATTGAAATCCTCGTCCAGTTTTTCTACCGGGATATCAAAGCCGTACACTTCATCTGTGGTTCCGTCAGAATACGTTACCTCATCTGTGGTCGGCTCGATCAGCTCTGCACCGTCTGCCTGCGCTTCTTCTTTTGTTCCCACAAAGACATTGACAATGTTTTTGGATACCAGGCTGACGTGGATGGTCATTTTTCCGTCTTTTACCGTCAGGACACCTTTTCCTTCTTTTGCTTCATTGACATGGAACATATTGCTGTCTGTATTGAAGTCTGCCGTATACGTACCGTCTTCCAGCTCTGATGCGCTGCTTTCTCCTGCAGTCTCCGCTGCCGATGCGCTTTCTGCTGAAACATCTGATGTGGATGTACTGCTCTCTGCCTTAGATGCATCCTGTACAGAAGCGGAAGATGCGTCTGCCGCAGAAGACGCAGATACTGCAGATGCAGAAGATGACGCTGCATCCTTTCCGCCACATGCGCCGAGCATGGATACAGTCAGTGCTGCTCCAAGAAAAAGAACTGCCAATTTTTTTCTCATAATAAATTTCCTCCTTGTATCACCTTGAAGCGGATCTTTTTCATCCGCTCAACTTAAAATCCGACAGCACACTGAGTCTCTTCAGCCGTACTGCCGGATCTTATTTTACTCTATTTTACGTTCGGAATGCAACCCCTAATTATTCAGCATCGTCCTGAACGCCGTTGCCGTCCATAGCTGCCTTGGTATGCTGTACATACAGCTGCTCAACAGCATCAATTCTTCCAAGACCTTCGATCTGAGTGTCGATCTCGTCGAATGCACCGGATGCCTCAAACTGGCTCTTCCAGGAATCCTCATCCTCGCCTGCCATATCGTTGTTTGCGTGGTCACCTGCAACAACCATCAGCGGACGAAGAATTACTTTCTTGTATCCGGCTGCTTTTACTGCCTCGATCACATTCTCGCAGGCGGTCTCTTCCGGCTCGCCCTCAACGGTTCCGATGAATACGTTTTTGTATCCAAGAGTATCCATCTGTGTCTGCATCTGGCTGTAAGTTACTTTTGCATTGTGGGAAGTACCATGTCCCATAAATACGAAAGCAGTGCCGTCCTCTGCTGCTGCATCCAGACTGTCATAATTTGCAGATTTTACTGCCTGTGCCGTGATTGCTTCTGCAACGGCCTGTTTGTCCTCGTTGATTACGGTAGCGTCACTTCCAACCTCGCCAAGCAGCGGCTCTGCGATGGTTACGGACTCAAATTTATCTTTATAGCTATCTACTGCTTCTTTCAGCTCGTCGTACTCTGCGCCGTGCATCAGATGAGTCGGCTGAATAATCAGTTTTTTCACGCCATTGCTTACAGCTCTTTCCAGTGCCTGATCTACGTTGTCGATCTTCTCGTCATCGCGGGCCTGTACATGGTTGATGATGATCTGTGCAGTGAAGGCACGTCTTACGGACCAGTCCGGATATGCAGCCTGCAGAGCTTTCTCAACGCCTCCGATATCCTCAGCACGGCTGTCGTTGAAGGAAGTACCAAAGCTTACAACCAGAAGCTCATTCTCGCCGATCTCGTCTCCGTTTAACGGATCATCCTTGGAAGCATCACCTGTGTCTCTTCCGAAGTAATCCGGATCTGCGTTCTCACCTTCTACGAGTTCTTTCTGTGCGTCTGTCAGGGCATCCCATGCCTCTTTTGCTTCTTTGCACTGCTCGTCGGTGTTATCATTTCTTTCCTGTACATAAATTGCGTCAATCAAAGCTGCCACTTTATCTGCTGCCTCCTGGTCTGCATCTGCGGATACCTCTTCAGATGCAGAAGATGCGCTTACGCTGCTGCTTGCTGCTGTGGTGTCTTCCTCAGATGCGGAAGATGCACTTACGCTGCTTGTTGCTGTGCTGCTTGCGCTGCTGCTGGATGCGTTGCTGCTTCCGCATGCGCCGAGCATAGATGTTACCATAGCTGCTGAAATTAAAGCGACTACAAGTTTCTTTTTCATTTTTGTTTTCCTCCCATTTGCTGGTATCTTTGCAACAACCAATATCGGGGACGTCTTACATTTCAAACTATGAGAAACACGCTCCGCGAGTTTCTCAAGTTATCGCGGCAGTCGCTAAGGTCTCGTGCAAGCACGGACTTTGGCTCGTTGCCCGCGTAAATAGAAAGAAGCCCTTTCGTTTTTCAACGAGGGGCTTCCAGTATTTTCATCACAAAGAAAACCATCTCACCCGCTGTGGGGCAAATGTCCGCTTTCCTGTTTTGTACTGCCAGTTCCTCGTGGCACGAACGTAACGTTCCTGTACTGCGAAAGGCAGGTCTCCCGGCTCATTGCTTCAGGATTTGACTCCAGCGCATCGGTCTCCTTCCCGGTTTCCCAGTGGATCATTCCCCTGCTTGCAAAATACGGTGACGAGTTCGTGCAGGATTCACACCTGCTTCCCTTTTCACCGGACACGTATGTCCGACACCTTACACATCGATATTTAATTGTCTTTTCTTTAACGACTGTTAGTGTAGCACATCGTCTTTTCTCTGTCAAGTGCTGTAAAATCAGGAAATCCGGCCATTTTCCATTTCATATACCACATCCGCGACGTTCATCGTGGACACTCTGTGCGATACGAGCACAATGGTTTTCTCTTCTGCCGATTCTTTCAGGGATTTCAGAATAATTCCTTCATTTAAGGAATCAAGATTCGATGTCGGCTCGTCCAGCAGGATCATGGATGCGTCATGCAGGAATGCCCGCGCGATACCGATCCGCTGTTTTTCTCCGCCGGACAGCGTATCGCCGAGTTCTCCGACTTCGGTGTCGTAGCCATTTGGCAGTGTCATGATGAAATCATGTATGGACGCCTTCTTCGCCGCCTCCATAATTTCTTCCCGCTTCGCGCCGGGTTTTGCAATAGCGATATTGTTCGCAATCGAATCGTGGAACAGGTGTGTCTCCTGCGTCACATAGCTTTCCATATCGCGCAGATGCTTTGTCGGGATTTTGCGGACATCGGCTCCGTCCACGGAAACGCGCCCCGTCTGGACATCCCAGAAGCGCATCAGAAGTTTTAAGATCGTCGATTTTCCGGAACCGCTCGCGCCGTGGATGCCGGTGATTTTTCCCGGTTCCAGTTTCAGCGAATACTGATCCAGAATCGTCTCGTCTTCGTAGGCAAACGTTACATTCTGCGCCTCGGCTCCTGCAAATGCGTGGTCACCGCCGGATGCCGCATCTCCCGGAATTTCCTCCACCAGCGGCGCTTCCTCGAGAAGGGAAAGCACACGCTCGCCGCTTGCCAGCGTCTGATTCAGGTTATTCGACAGGCTGGACAGCGCCACGACCGGGCCGAAGGAACCCATCATCGCGACTGTGCAGGTCAGGACTCCCTCAAATCCGATCCCGCCTTTCGTGTAAAGATAGATCGTCAGTGCCAGCATGCCGAACGATGCCAGAAGAATCACCATGTTGGTGACAGACCGCTGGGAGCCTTCCATGCGGCTTAAGTTTTCCTGCACAGAAGCCAGTTCTTTCGACCGCCCTGACATCTGCTCTTTCCGTTTTTCGCCCTGTCCGTACTGAATCGTCTCGTCGAGGCCACGCAGGGAATCCAGCACGAAGCTGTTCAGCTCGCCAAAGCCTGTCCGGAACTCCATTCCTTTCTGGCTTCCGCGCTTTCCGTTCCACATCGGGATCACAACGCCGACCGTCAGATACGCCGTAAGTGCAAGCAGCCCTGCCAGAACATGGTATCTTCCAATGAAGCATACCATAATCAGAGAAGTTAATGCTGCAATCGCAATCGGGGAAATCGTATGCGCATAGAATACTTCCAGAAGTTCGATATCGGTTGTGATAATCGAAATCAGATTTCCTTTGTCCCGTCCTTCCAGCTTCGCCGGGCAGAGCTTCCGCAAAGCTGCAAACACTTTATGGCGGATGATCGCCAGCAGTTTAAAAGCAATAAAGTGGTTGCAGTACTGCTCCGCATAATGCAGAATGCCGCGCAGCACCGCGTTCACGATCATCACCGTGAGTATCGTTTTTACCGGGGTATGTACAAGCCACATGTTTTGCACCGAAAGGCTCGTCCCTGCCGCGCCCGTCAGTAAGCCATGCACGATGACCTGTCCTGCCAGAATCGTCAGGAAGATCGCACATAAATATCCCATTGTTCCAAGAATAATTGCCGCCATCATAATATGAAGCAATGGCTTCACCAGCCCGATCAGGCTTCCCATAATCCGGAGGGCGCTTCTGCGTTTTGCTGTATTTTTCTTCTCGTTCATCATGCATTCCCCTGCTTTCCATAGTTTTCCAGTACCATCTGGCTGTCGTACAGATGCCGGTATGCGCCGTTCTGTTCCATCAGTTCCGCATGCGTTCCACGCTCGCAGATGGTACCGTTTTTCAGGAAATAAATCTGATCTGACTGTACGACGTTCGCAAGGCGGTGGGAAATCAGCAATACCGTTTTCGTCTTTGCGAGTTCATGAATCACATTCATGATCAGCTCTTCACTCTCGACATCAATATTCGATGCGGCTTCATCAAAGATATACACCGCACTGTCGCTCCGAAGCAGCGCCCGCGCAATCACAAGACGCTGGCACTGGCCGCCGGAGAGGTTTCCTGCTTTTTCGAGAAGCTCTGTCTGCAGTCCATTCTGTGTCTGTAAGAATCCCAGCAGATTGACTTTCTGCAGAACCGCCTCCATCTCCTCCTTCGTCGCATCCGGTTTCGCCATGCGCAGGTTCTCTTCTACGGTTCCTTTAAATAAGTAACTGTTGTGGCGGACCAGAACAACGTGCTTCATCAGATCCGTCTCATTGACTTCCGAGAGCGGCACGCCGCCCAGGGTGATGCTTCCCGCATATCCGCGGTTCTTTGCCGCAAGGATGCCCGCGATCGTACTCTTTCCGCAGCCGGATTCGCCGACCAGTGATACAAAACTGCCCGCCGGGAGCGTCAGGTCAATGCCTTTTAAGATTTCCCGGTCCTCTTCATAGGAAAAATGTACATCCTCCAACACGACATCCAGCGGTCCGTCCGGCAGCGTCCGCTCTCCCGTCTGCGGCTCCGGCAGATCGAGGATTTTGAAAATCTTGTCACTCGCCGCCATGCCGTTCATCGCGATGTGGAAGAATGATCCGAGCAGACGAAGCGGCAGGAAAAACTCGCTCGCCAGCAGCACAATGCAGAGCGTGCCGGACACGGTGAGGTTTCCTTTCAGAAATTCCGATACCGCCACCGCCATGCCAACCGCCGCGCCGCCGTATGCTACGATGTCCATCACGCTCGTTGAGTTGAGCTGCATCGTCAGAACTTTCATCGTGATCCGGCGGAAGTTCTGGGATTCCACATCCATCTCGTCGGCTTTCTGCTGGTCGGCCTGATAGATTTTTAAGGTCGTCAGACCCTGCAGATTTTCAAGGAACGAATCGCCGAGCCCTGTGTAAATACTCCAATATTTGTTCAGCAGCTTCTTCGCAATCTTCTGTACCACTACGATCGAAACCGGGATCAGCGGCACGCAGATCAGAAGGACCACGCTCGCTTTCAGGCTCACCCGGCAGAGGATGGCGAACAGTGTGAGCGGTGCGAGCAGGCTGTAAAACAGCTGCGGCAGATACTTTCCAAAGTATGTTTCGAGCTGCTCCACACCTTCGGTGGACACCTGTACGACCTCTGAGGAAGACACCTGCTCGCTGTACGATGCACCGAGCTTCAGCATTTTTTCATAAATTTTTTCGCGCAGAATCCGCTTCACATCCACACACGCAAGATACGACGACCGCGCGCCCATCCGCTCGCAGAAAAAACGGATCACACCAACAATTGCCAGTGTAAAAATCGTCCGTTTCACAGCCGCTGCCGTTACCGCACCATACACGACCCGTTCCAGCAGATCGGCGATCGTAAATACCGCGATCACCTGCGACAGAAGCGCCGCCCACTGCCACAGAATCGTGTACACGATATACTTTTTCGCGTGGGACAGCAGCCCCACCAGTCTTGTTTTAATCATAAGTACCTCTCTTTTATGCCTTTGCTTTTCGCTTCTCTCTCATGCTGCAGATTAAATGCCAGATAGCTAAAATCGGATGATACAGCAGCATCCTCGGCCCCGAAAACCGCATAACGGCGCGGATCTTTTCCCGCATTTCCGGCTTGTAGCAGTGTACTTTGCAGTTTGCGCAGAATGTTTTCTGTTCCATGAAGGGACATTTCTGGCTCCGCTGTTTTGCATAGTCCGCTAATTTCTGACATTCCGGACACATCCCGCCGGATGCATGCCCCTCTTTTCCATGGTTCTTCCGGCAGTACAGGCGGATCATCTCTTCCACGACGTACTGTTCTTTCTGCCGCTTTTTTTCTACTTTGTTCATTTTGTTTCTCCTAGGATATGATCTTCTGTTTTTACGGTTTTGACCCGCAGGAAGAAATACAAAATATGGCACATCCATACCACAGCAATACAGATTCTTCCGATCGGCACATTCTTCATAGCAAAAAAGCCGATCGCCATCACAACCGTTACCATCCCGTTAATTTTACATTTCGTTCTTACCGTCATCGCCCGATGCTGTACGAAGCTGTCGAGATGCTTCTTATATAATTGGGTCCCAATAAACCAGCTTTGCAGCCGTTCCGAACTTTTCGCAAAGCAGAACAGGGTTGCCATATAGAATGGAACTGTCGGCAGAATCGGAAGCACAATGCCGATGGTACCAAATCCCAGGCACAGAAAACCGAGTATGATCCAAAAAATTTTCAGTGGATTTCTCATCATTTTCCTCCTTTCTTATCGAATAATAAATAGAAAAATAGCCGCCCATGGTTCTTGGCGAATGCATGAGCGGTTAGTTATCACTTACGCTAGTTATAGATTAACATTGTTTGCCTTTCGTGTCAAACACATTTCACTCCTGAGAACGCTCCTCTGCTTGCGGAATAACTGCTGTTATTTCAACTCACGAAGTGTGA
>ULZP01051385.1_pt1 | contig 13211 bp, 10 predicted proteins | sample 1963281 | NCBI WGS metagenome assembly ULZP01 (sample SAMEA4835894, study PRJEB28245) | human gut metagenome | biome: gut microbiome; material: fecal sample | place: Denmark | collected 2008
AGGAGTTTTTGCTTGGCTGATACTTACTTTTTATAAGATAAAATCATTTACAAAAAGTAAGTAACAAGTTATAATACAAATAACAAATCTTCAGAAAAAGAGGAACGACTATGACAAATCAATTTAATCAACTTCAAGAAAAACGCCGCTCCATTTATGCATTAGGCAAAAACGTCAAGGAAGACAAGCAGACGTTGGTTGACCTGATCGAAAAGACGATCGAACTGTCGCCATCTGCTTTTAACAGTCAGACGGTACGTGCGGTGATTGCTTTTGGCCAAGATTCCGATCGAATTTGGGATATCGTATTGGCTGAGCTGCGCAAAGTCGTAAAAGATGATGAAGCTTTTGCCAAGACGCAAGCTAAGGTCAACAGCTTCAAGGCGTACGGAACGATTCTGTACTTTACTGAAACGGCGACCGTAAAGCAGTTGGAGGCTGACTTCCCAGCATATGCCGCCAACTTTGCTGGCTGGGCTGAACAGGCAATTGGCGGTGCTCAGCAGGCGGTCTGGGAAGCCTTGGCCGTTCAAGGACTGGGTGCATCGCTGCAGCACTACAACCCGCTGATTGATGAAGCAATTGCCAAGGCGTTTGACATTCCTGAAACTTGGCAGCTGCGGGCTGAAATGCCGTTTGGATCCGTTGAGGCACCAGCTGGCGAAAAAGACGTCCTGCCTGCTGAAAAGCGTTTTAAGGTATTTGGCGCTTAATGAGCTTAATAATCGAGCGATCCGCGCAATACGGGTCGCTTTTTTGATAGCGTAGGCATATTTTTACGTCAAAACGATGCCAGATGATACAGTGACCAAAATCAAAATGCTGAATGACAAGCAATCAATCGTTCAGCAGGTACGAAATGAGGGATTGCGTTGACTGATAAAAACAAGCTGACTGAAATGCAGTACCGCGTTACGCAAGAGGCTGTTACCGAACCGCCATTTACCGGCAAATATGATCAGTTTTTCGAAAAAGGCATCTATGTCGATGTTGTGAGTGGTGAGCCGCTGTTTTCTTCGCTGGACAAGTTTGATTCGGGCTGCGGCTGGCCGGCATTTACCAAACCAATTGCCAAGCTGAAAGAAAAGCGCGACCAGTCGTTTGGCATGGAAAGAACCGAGGTGCGCAGTCTGAAGGCTGATTCGCATCTAGGACATGTTTTTTGCGATGGACCGCTGGATCGCGGCGGTCTGCGCTACTGCATCAATTCGGCCGCCCTGCGTTTTATTCCGTTTGATCAGTTGGCAGAAGCTGGTTATGAAGAGTACCGAAAGCTGTTTGTCGACTAATTAACACTGACACTAAATCAAAAACCGCACTGTCATTAGACGGTGCGGTTTATTTGTTTGATGCGGAATCAGTCAACGGCTTTAACGATAAACATGTCAGCGTGGAAATCAGATGGTACCTTTGGCGATTGCAGGCGGTTCATGACGCGTGGCACGAAATACCCAGCATTCATCAATTCAGCGCCCGAGAAGACTTCTGAGCCATCATTGACAGTGTAGCGCCGTTCAGGATCCAGGCCCTTGAAGTAGTAGCGGATGTAGGCCGGGTTGGCTCCGTTTAGAATCTGATAGCGCATGCCAATGGCCGTCTGCTTGTCATGGCTGACGGTTTCCCAGCCATAGACATTATCGCTGGTATCCGGAGTTTCCAGCCGGTAGAACGTTCCAAACTGGAAGAGCTTGCGGTATTGCTTATAGAAGGCCACCTGCTGCTTGATGGTAGCCTGTTCTTCATCGCTGAGCTCAGTGACGTCCAGTTCATAGCCGAATGCACCGAAGTAGGCTACTTTAGCCCGCATGTCGATTGAAGTCAGCCGGCCGACTTGATCGTTTGGCACGGCTGAAACGTGAGCGCCCCACATTGAAGGCGTGTAGCCATATGAGGTGCCGTCTTGAATCTTGATGCGTTCAACAGCATCGGTATCATCGCTGCACCAGGCCTGTGGCGCATAGTACATCATTCCCAGATCGAAGCGGCCGCCACCAGAGGCACATGATTCAAACAAGACGTCTGGGAAGGCTTTGGTCAAGCGGTCATAGAGATCGTATACGCCTAAGATATAGCGGTGTGAGAATTCCAGCTGCTGATCGGCAGGCAGGTCGGCGCCGTACATTTCGGTGATATTCCGATTCATGTCCCATTTGATGTAGTCCAGCTTGGCATCTTGAATAATGTGGCTCATCAATCCAAACAGATAGTCAACGACTTCCTGACGGCTCATGTCCAAGACGAATTGGTGACGGCCCGGCGTCTGCCCGCGACCTGGCGTCTTGATCATCCATTCTGGGTGGGTTTGATAGAGCTTGCTGTCAATTGAGATCATTTCTGGTTCAAACCAGAGCCCAAACTTCATGTCGAGATCGTGAACGCGCTTGGCAAATCCAGCAATGCCATGGTTGAACTTCTTTTCGTCAACAAACCAATCGCCTAAACTAGAACGATCGTCGTCACGATGACCAAACCAGCCATCATCAAGTACGAACATTTCAATCCCCAGTTCCTTGGCACGCTCAACGATTGGCATTAACTTGTCTTCGGTAAAGTCCATGAACGTGGCTTCCCAGTTGTTGATCAGAATTGGCCGTTCCTGGTGGGCAAAATGAGGGTTGATCAAGTGCTGAGCATAAAAGGCGCCCAATTGCTGAGAAAGCGCGTTGAAACCATTGTCGGTATAGCTGAAGATGACTTCTGGGGTTTGGAATGAATCACCACTGTTAAGCTTCCAGCCAAATTCATCCGGGTTGATGCCAATCAGGACACGCGTGGTATCAAACTGGTCGACCTCGACGGAATCCAAAAAGTTGCCTGAGTAGACAAAGTTAAAGCCGAAAACCGCCCCTTGGTTATTGTCGGTGTGTGGCCGGGCCAGCATAAAGAATGGATTTTCCTGATGACTGGAGGCGGTCCGCAGACTGGAGATGCTTTGCGTACCGGGACGCAGATGACTGCGGTGCAGGTGCCGTTCCCGCGACCAAGAGCCGGCAAACTGAATGAAGTCGTAGTTGGCATCCGGCAGATCTAGCTGCGCGCTCAAGGCTCGGTTTAAAAAGACGGTTTTGCCATGGTTGACAAACGTTGTGCTGCGGACAATCACGTCTTCATCAGCAAAAATAGTGTAGTGCAGCTGCAGCTCTAAATCGCCATCCGCCAGTTTAACGGTCAGCGTCTGAGAATCATTGCTGTCATCGGCAAATGTTGAAGGCAGGCCAGTCAGCCGCGCTTTACCGTCCTTAAGCTCATAGTCGCGGTATTGGAATTCAGAGGTCCGTGAGCCGTTTGGATAGGTAATCTGGAAGGCTGGATAACGGTAGTCGCCCTTACCCAGTCCGGCGTATTCCTGTTTTAGCAGCTCAGCTTGAAACTCAACGTCTTCATCAGTGCGCGTGTTGGTACAGTCGTGTTCTTCACGCGTGTTGAGGTTGGCGTAGTCGTCTTTGAATGGAATCTTAGGACCGTAGTAGAGCTGACCCAACGAGCCGTCCTCAATAACGTGGAAGACGTAGCTGGTATGCTTGGTCTGCAGGTGAAACAGTCGATTGCTGGCATTAACTTGGATACTCATGTTCAAATTCCTCCATGATTAAATGACAAACAAAAAGCCCGACTGCTGCAGCCGAGCTTTTTTAGGCCAACAGACTTTTTGATCATTCAATTAGTCTAATTAGTCTTTCTTGACTTCGATTTGCATAATGGTGTCGCCAACCTTGACTTCACCATCCTGCTTGACATAGGTCAAAGTGTAATCAGGTGCCTTTTCAGACTTGGTAAAGGCAATCATGACCGTATCATCGTGACCCGCCTTCTTGATTGCTGGGGCCCAGAATTCCATCAGCTTTTCGCCGGCCGCCACATGCTGACCTTTGACGACATAGTTGATGAAGCCAGTCCCGCGCATCTGAACGGTATCAACACCGACGTGAATTAAGACCGGAACGCCATTGTCGGTTTCCAGACCAATTGCGTGACGAGTGGTTGGGAAGTCAGCAACAACGGTCCCGGAGAATGGTGCAAAGACTTGGCCGTCAGATGGCTTGATGGCAATACCTAAGCCCATGGTACCATCAGCAAATGGCTTGGAGCCGACTTGAGACAATGGCATCAAAGAACCACTGACTGGTGCCTTGAAATCGATGACCAGATCCTTGGCCAGGCTGGCGTCTTCAGCCAGTTCTTCACGAACGCTGTCATTGCCTTCCAGGTGTTGGTGCCAGGATTGTTCCAGTTCGTCAACGATTTGAGCGTGCATCTTCTCATCCAGCTTAACCTTGCTCTTAAAGCACAGGACACCCAAAAGAATCAGAATTGCAGGAACGACGAACATCATGAGCTTGAAGATCCCTGCACCGTGAGCAGTAATGTCGGATGCCGTAGCACCAGAGATCATGCCGGCAGCCGTAGCCGTCATCCCAACGACACCACCAGCAACGGCACCACCGAACTTGTCCAGCAGGGGACGAACGGAAAGCGTAACGGCTTCGTCACGGTGACCAAGCTTTAATTGACCATATTCAACCGAGTCAGTGATGATCATCAAAACAACCATGAAAATCAGTGGCTGTGGCAGCATGTAAATGGCACCACCAAGAATAACCATTGGCAGAGATTGACCAGCAAAGGCGAAGATTGCCAAACCGATCAACAGAACCAGGATTGAGTAATAGAAGACCTTCATCCGACTGAACTTCTTAGCCAGAGCAGGGAACAGAGCAACCGTAACGGCACCGATAACGCCGTTGATCAGTGCGTACAGCGTGTAGGTGCTTGCCCGACCAAGAATGTAGGTGAAGTAGTACAGTTGGAAGGAATTAACGATCTGAATCCCAGTCGTGTAAACCAGGTAGGTAACAGCAATTGCCATTAATTGGTCATTGTGAAGCAGAACCCCAAAGACCTTCTTGAAAGTCGTGTTTTCCTTGTTTTCACGCAGTTCGTTCTTCTTTTCATGAGTGAAGAGACCAACCCCGCAGGACGTAATTGCCGAAATAGCAGCTACGATCGCGGCAAATGCGAACCAACCGCGACTGTCACCAGAGCCACCGTTTGAACTGATAGAAAATGCCAAGACGATTGGCATTACGACAACACCGACCAGCTGACCGCCAAGCGTTGAACCAACCCGGGCGAAGGTAGCCGTCTTTTCACGTTCTGCCGAGTCAAATGAGATTGCAGGAATCATTGACCAGAAAGCCACGTCGTTAAAGGAATAGAAAATATCCATCGTAATATATAAAATTGCAAATACGACGAGGTACAAAACTGGATTCTTGTAGGTCAGACCCCACAGATTAGTGAACAGCAGGGCAATTGCAACGGCAGAAACGATCCCACCAGCAACGACCCATGGCTTGAAGTGACCCCATTTGGTATCGGTCTTGTCAATAACGTTACCGATAAATGGGTCAATTACCAATTCAACGATCCGCAGCACCATGATGGTAATCGTAATGAAAGAAACCATGTGGGCTGCTTGGCCACCACTGTTGCTGTTGAACAGGTGGCCGGTAACAAACATCATAAAGTAAGTCGACAGCATCCCATAGAACATATCGTGCCCGAAAGCACCAAATGAATATGCAATCCGAGAAGCCATTGATTGTGACTTAGAACTCGCCTCATTCATAATCTAGCCTTCCTCCTTAGAAAAGACATTTACTTAAAACTCTCTGGAATTATATTAAGCGCTTTCAAAAATTAAATCAATAAAAAATAGTAAAAAATTTAGTTAAAAATACTTGTTAAAAAATGATCAAAACGTTTCCAAGGCGTCCTAATGGCTTTTATACCCTGGATAAAAAATAATAAAAAATTTTGCGAACCTTATTATTTTAAAGTTAAATAATTTTCGGAAATTCTTAAGAAACGGTTTTTAGAAATCGTTTACAATAAACGCAAAATCCGGACTCTATACAACTTGTTACCGAACAAATCAACTTGATCTAAAATTAATTGTTCACTTTTTATAAATAACAGTGTAAAATAAGCTTTCGGATACAGATGAACTTAATTTGTGAGTGAAATAACGATACGAAAACCAAAACTTTTACGTACTTTTGCGACCGCATGCTTTTAATAATTCGTACAAGATGGGATGGGCTTTGCTGGAATTGATTCTGGTGCAGCCCATTAATTGGAAATAATTTAAACGCGGCCGGTTATTCAACCATAAACTTATGAATGTATCGTTATGACAATCCAAATAAGCGGAAGGATGGAACATCATATGAAACGTTATCGCTTTGGCCGGCTGTCGCTAGGCTGGCAGATTATGATCGGACTGATTTTAGGGATTATCGTTGGGGCCATGACCTATCAAAATACTGGCGCCATCAAGGTAATGCAAAGCCTCGGTACGATCTTTCTGCGGCTGATCCAGATGATTGTAATGCCGATCGTAATCTCTTGCTTGACGGTAGGGATTGCCAATATCGGCGACATTAAAAAGCTTGGCCGAATCGGGGTTAAGACCTTGATCTACTTTGAGGTTTTGACGACGATTGCGTTGTTGTTGGGGATGATCGTGGGCAATATTTTGCATCCTGGTACCTACATCAACATCCATGATCTGCATGCCTCAGACATCTCTCAATATCTGACCACGGCAAAATCGGCTTCCAAGCACAGCGGTATCTGGGACCTGCTAATCGCAATCGTGCCGACCAACATCTTTAAGTCGATTGCAGACGGCGACATGCTGCCAGTAATCTTCTTCTCAGTCTTCTTTGGGCTGGGGGTTGCCTCGCTGGGTGAAAGCGGCAAGATCATCATCGACTTTATGAATGCCGTTTCGGAAACCATGTTCAAGGTAACCAACTGGGTAATGAAGTTCTCACCAATTGGGGTCTTTGGCCTGATTGGGATGACGATTGCCGAAATGGGTCTGAAAGCCTTGCTGCCATTGGGACTGTTTGTGGTGATCGCCTATGCAACGATGATTATTTTCGTGGTGGTCGTCTTGGGAATCGTCGCCAAGATTTTCCATCTGCGCTATTGGAAGACGATGCACGTAGTAATGGAAGAAATTGCGATTGCCTTTTCAACGGCCAGCTCTGAAGCAACCTTGCCGCGTCTGATGGCTAAAACGCAGAAGATGGGGGTCGACAAAGGGATTGCCTCGTTCGTTATTCCAACCGGCTACACGTTCAACCTGGATGGCTCGGCAATCTACCAAGCACTGGCTGCCTTGTTCTTGGCACAGGCTTATGGCATTCATCTGACGATTGCCCACCAGATTACGCTGCTGGTGGTCTTGATGATTACTTCCAAAGGGATGGCCGGGGTGCCAGGGGCTTCGTTTGTCGTGCTGCTGGCTTCGGTATCAACGATTGGCGTACCGGTTGCCGGGCTGACGTTTATTGCCGGAATTGACCGGTTTGTCGACATGGGCCGGACAGCGGTCAACGTGGTCGGCAACACGATTGCAACTTTGGTAATCGGTCAATCCGAAAAATCATTGGATCACGAAAAATACAACCAATACCTGGATAGCTATCAAGGCTAAAAATAAAGCATCGCTGAGAAACTTAGCGATGCTTTTTTTGTATAATTAAGTTAAATGAGGAAAGGACGGAAGACAATGGAAAAACAGCTTAAACGCAGCGAAGTACCTGAAGCGCTCAAATGGGATCTGACGCTGCTGTATGAATCAGATGAGGCAATGGAACAAGCACTTGCCAAAACGCAGCAGAAGGCTTCTGAACTTGCCAAGACGGCAGGGCATTTTGCCAGTGATGGTCAGACCTTTTTAAGAAATCTCAACGAAAATAAAGCGATTAGCGAAGAACTGGAACGCGAATTTGTCTATGGTATGCTGCGGCGAGACAGTGATACGACGGATTCAACGGCAGTCACGCTCTATGGTCAAGTCGTCAATGCCGCGACGACGATTGAAGCTGAGCTGGCCTTTATTCAACCTGAACTGACAGCCATTGACGATGCGGACTTCGCCAAACTGATGCAAAGCGAGCCGGGACTGGCCGAGTATCAATATGAGATGACCAAGTTGCGGCGGCAGAAAAAGCATGTGCTCTCTAAAGCCGAAGAAACGCTGCTGGGTCATTTGAACAAGTCGCTGGACAGTGCGGAAGAAATCTACAATACGCTTAACGATGCGGATCTGAAATTCGGCAAGGTTCATGATGAAAAGGGGCAGTTAGTTGAACTGACGCATGGCAATCGCAGCCAGTTCAATGAATCGCAAAATCGTTCCGTGCGCAAGGAAGCCGTTTTGGCATATGAAAAACCGTACCATGAGCTGCGCAATACCTTTGCTCAAACGCTGAACAGCTTTATCGGCACAGAAAATGCACTGGCTAGGATTCGTCACTATCCAAGTGCGCGCGCGGCCGCTTTAGGAGCCAATAATATTCCAGAAAGCGTCTATGATACGCTGGTGGCAACCGTCAATCAGCATCTTGATCTGGTTTATCGCTGGTATGAGCTGAAGAAACGGGTTCTGGGCCTGGACAAGATGTATAAATATGATGTTAATGTCCCATTGGCTGGCGAGGATATGCTGAAAACGACTTTTGAACAAGGTAAGCAGCTGACGTGGGATGCATTGCAGGTGATGGGTCCAGAGTATCTGAAAGGCCTGAAAAGCGAATTTGAGCATCGCTGGATCGACGCGGCTGAAAATCTAGGCAAACGCTCTGGTGGCTATCAAGTAGGCGTCTATACGGCAAATCCATTCATTTTACTTAACTGGACTGATAAACTTTACAGTACGTTTGTTTTGGCACATGAATCTGGTCATGCCATGCACAGTTGGTTTGCTCAACAGGCTCAGCCATCGGAATATGCTGATGCACCGATTTTTTTGGCAGAAGTGGCATCAACGTTTAATGAAAACATCTTAACCGACTATCTGCTGGAAAAATACCAGGATGATCCTAAAAAGCTGATCTTTATCCTAGAACAATATATTACCGGCTTCATTGGTACGATCTATCGGCAGACGCAATTTGCTGAATTTGAAGATGCCGCCTACAAAGCAGAGCAAAAAGGACAGACGCTGACGGCCGACTATCTGGATCAATTAAGCGGTGAGCTGGTTAATAAATACTATGGTCCCGCAGTTGAGGAAACCGGCACGCGAACGCAGAGCTGGGCCTATGTACCGCATTTTTACATGAACTACTATGTCTATCAGTACGCAACTTCCTGGGCGGTCTCAACGGCGCTTTCCGAGGCAGTCTGGCAGCATGAGCCGGGTGCTCTGGAACGCTACCTGGATCTATTGCGGGCAGGGGGCAGTGATGATCCGGTAACACTGTTAAAGCATGCGGGAGTTGACGTTACCGACAGCCGATATCTGGAACGGGCTTTTGCGCTGTTTGAAAAGCGTCTCAATCAGATCGAAAAGCTGCTTTAATTATCATTATCGGTTTCGAAAAACGCCTGCGATCGTCCATGACCGCAGGCGTTTTCTTAGTCTTTAACTTCTTCTGGCTGTGGCAGTTTGACGCCTCGGTGATCGACACTGGTTGAAAAGACGATCTGAGTACTGGTTTTGCCAAAGCGCTGCTGAATTTCATTGATAAAATCATCGAGATCTGAAGTGGAAGGGAAAACAACTTCCATGACCTCGGAAAAATCGCCGGTGACGCAATTGCATTCAATGACGTTGGGAACCTGGGCAATGTAAGGATAAAATTCCTTCTTTTGGCGTGGTTCCAGTTGCAACTGAACGAAGGCCTTAACGTGATAGTCCAGTTTTTCTAGATTTACGCTGGTGTGGAAGCCGGTGATGATGCCAGACTTTTCCAGTTTGTTGATCCGAGCGGCAATAGCTGGTGAAGAGATGTAGCAGGCTGCTGAAAGCTCCTTTAATGATACCCGGGCGTTTTCTTGCAGCATGTTGATAATTTGACGATCGATCTTGTCCAATGAAATCCACTCCTTTTAACTAATCACAAAATAATGTCTTTAAATTGTGAAAAAATACAATGTAAATGGTTTATTGTCAAAATAATTTAACTAATTATTGCTTTTTCACCCATAAAAATCAAATGATTCCGCTGTCATTATGGTACAATAGGAATAACAATTAAGTCGTGTGAATTGGAGGTCATAACTATGAATCAAGAATATCAAAACATTCTCGTCCCTGTTGATGGTTCCAAGCAGGCAGAACGGGCACTGAACAAGGCAATTGCCGTTGCTAAGCGTAACGATGCACACATTGACATCCTTAATGTTATCGACACGCGAGCAATGGCTTACAACTTTGCCGGCATGTCAGACAGCAGCATTGCTTACCAGCTGGTTGACAAGTCAAAGGACTATCTGGATGAACTGTATGACAACGCAAAGCAAAAGCAAGGCTTTGACAACATTGACATTCACATCCGGCTGGGGAACCCAAAGACGGTTATTTCCTTTGATTTCCCACGCGATCACCAAAACGATCTGATCATGATGGGTGCCTGCGGGCTGACTCGTCTGCAGCGGGCAATGGTTGGTTCAGTTACGTCCTTTGTTAAGCGGAATGCTCCCGTTGACGTTTTGGTAGTGCGGACCGACTTAAACAACGAGGTACCAGCTGACGAAAAGGACGCTAAGAAGAAATAAGCTTAATTAAATAAACCATTTAAAGGTCGTAATCCAAGCAATTGGGTTACGGCTTTTTGCTATTTTAACACTCATTTTAAAAACTGACGATTAACTTTCTTATAAATTTTTAATCTTTCCTTGCCAAAAAGTTGGCTTTTCCCATATAATGAGCTTGCATCAAACAAATTTGGAGGGATATTTATTTATACGATTCGCAAGGCCGAGCCTGAAGACGCCGGCCAGATAGTACCGTTAATGTCTTTGATTTATGATGAAATGGAACTGGAGGAATTTGAGTCGGTTCCCGACGAAGACCCCCAGAGGATGATTTATAATGCTTACCGCGACCGAGCCTTACTTGGCTATGTGGCAACCACGTTTGTTGCTGAGGCTGATGGGCAGGTCGTGGGGGTAGCGTTTGGCTATCCAGACAACAACGAAAATGCGGTCAACCGAGTATATCAAGAAGCTGCAGCGCCAATTCCGTCGATTCGCGATGTCGATTTCTTCGCGGACCCCGAATCATTTGCCAATGAGTTTTACCTAGACTCATTGGCGGTTGATGCTGATTATCGCGGAATGGGGATTGCAACGGCTCTGATTGATGCGATTATAAAACATGCTGCTTCCTTGGAATACGAGACGATCGGCTTAAATGTCGATGTCGCCAACCCCAAGGCAGAACGGCTGTATCGTCGCTTGGGATTTGATGACGCGGGTCAGATTATGATAGGCGATCACTGGTATCGTCACCTCCAGCGTTCAACTTCCCAAGCACTGTTAACTGAATAATAAATAAAGCGTCCTGCCAGCCGCGGGACGCTTTTTGAGTTCTTAGATTACGATAATAGTATAAAAAAGCGCCGAATACTAAGGATCGACGCTTTGAAATCAAGTCTAATTGATTTTTATTGTTCAACGTACCAGCTGTAGTGGAAGTTGCCTGGGCGGTCAACACGTTCGTACGTGTGAGCACCGAAGTAGTCACGTTGTGCTTGCAGCAGGTTGGCAGGCAGAACTTCAGCACGGTAGGAGTCGTAGTAGTTGATGGCAGCAGCCAGGGATGGTACAGGAATACCAGCGTTGATGGCCATGGATACGACTTCACGCGTAGCCTTTTGGTACTTCTTGGCAATGTCCTTGAAGTAGTCGTCCAGCAGCAGGTTCTTCAGTTCAGGATCCTTTTCAAAGGCATCCGTGATCTTTTGCAGGAATTGAGCACGAATAATGCATCCTTCACGCCAGATTTGAGCCAGTTCACCGAACTTCAGGTTCCAGTCGTAGCGTTCGGAGTCGATCCGCATTTGTTCGAAGCCTTGTGCGTAGCTCATAACCTTACCGAAGTAGAGGGCTTCACGAACCTTTTCAACCAGTTCCTTCTTTTGGTCTTCAGAAACAGTTGGCTTTTCAACGTCTTCTGGCAGAACCTTGCTTGCAGCAACACGTTCGTCCTTCAGCATGGAGATGTAACGAGCGTAAACGGCTTCCGTAATAACGGATTGTGGAGCACCACCGTCAAGGGCAGTTTCAGAACTCCACTTACCAGTACCCTTGTTGGCACCACGGTCAAGGATCATGTCAACGATTGGCTTGGACTTGTCTTCACCCAGGTCGTCCTTGCGAGTCAGAATGTCAGCCGTGATTTCAACCAGGTAGCTGTCCAGTTCACCCTTGTTCCATTCAGCGAAGATGTCAGCCATTTCGTCAACGGAAAGACCCAGAACATTACGCATAATGTTGTAGCTTTCGTCGATCAGTTCTTCGTCACCGTATTCGATACCGTTGTGAACCATCTTTACGTAGTGGCCGGCACCGTTAGGACCGATGTAGGAAACACATGGCTTGCCGTCTTCAGCCTTGGCAGCAATTTGCGTCAGGATAGGTTCAACCAGGTCGTAGGCTTCCTTTTGGCCACCAGGCATCAGGGAAGGACCTTGCAGGGCACCCAGTTCACCACCGGAAACACCCATGCCGATGAAGTTGATGCCGGATTCGTCCAGCTTAGCGTTCCGTGCCATCGTGTCGTGGAAGTTGGTGTTACCACCGTCGATCAGCACGTCACCTTTGTCCAGCAATGGCAGGAGTTCTTCAATAACAGCGTCAGTTGGCTTGCCGGCCTTAACCATCATCAGGATCCGACGAGGCTTTTCCAGAGAGTTGACGAATTCTTCAACCGTGTAGCTAGGAATCAGCTTCTTGTCGCTGTGGTCACGCATCATTTCATCGGTACGTGAACGACTACGGTTGTATACACCAACAGTAAAGCCGCGGCTTTCAATGTTCAGTGCCAGGTTCTTGCCCATAACGGCCAAACCAACAACACCAATTTGCGCTTTTTGATCTGACATTGTGTTGTCACACTCCTTAAAAACTTAATTACATCATTTACAGAAACTATTATACCAGAAAGCGGTAAAAGTTGAAGAAATATTTGCTAAGGTTTGCACAATCTTTACAGTAATCTAACTAGTTTAATTCCTAAGAAAATATAAAAATTAACTAAATTTTAGTAATTTAGAAGTAGTTTAACGAAACAGATTTAAGAATGTTAAGAAAAAACTTAATCCACTAAAGATAATTGAGAGGGCTAAAAAATTAAAGCCCCCTCGCTTTAGGATGGCTATAATGCCCTCTAAGTATACAGATGAAAT
>ULZP01009128.1_pt1 | contig 12768 bp, 11 predicted proteins | sample 1963281 | NCBI WGS metagenome assembly ULZP01 (sample SAMEA4835894, study PRJEB28245) | human gut metagenome | biome: gut microbiome; material: fecal sample | place: Denmark | collected 2008
TTTAATTTCAACCGCCTTAGGATCACCCCCGCATACACGGGGAACACACCAAACCTAAAATGCAATCATTACCCAGTTTAGGATCACCCCCGCATACACGGGGAACACGTGCTTGATTTTTTGGCCTTGGCGGTTGTTTTAGGATCACCCCCGCATACACGGGGAACACTGGCGATTGTAGTGGGACTGTCTCCGCTCAAATAGGATCACCCCCGCATACACGGGGAACACTAATGCAACCAATAAGTGTACTCGTCAAGTTCAGGATCACCCCCGCATACACGGGGAACACCCGTTTAGTCCCTCTTCAACTTCCTCAGCTTGAGGATCACCCCCGCATACACGGGGAACACTCAGCGAGGGCGAAGTTGTGCTTGACAATGCATAGGATCACCCCCGCATACACGGGGAACACTATTCTTTTGCTCATTCCTTTTCCTCCCTTGAAGGATCACCCCCGCATACACGGGGAACACATTCGATCGGTCATGCATAAATCAATCGAATTAGGATCACCCCCGCATACACGGGGAACACGAGCGTATCCTTAAGTGGATAGAACCCGTCTACAGGATCACCCCCGCATACACGGGGAACACCCAAACCAGTGGCAAATTTCGCTCCAGTCTTTGGGATCACCCCCGCATACACGGGGAACACCGGCACAACGAACGAAGGACTGTTAGACATACAGGATCACCCCCGCATACACGGGGAACACAGGACGTGTTACCGTCAACACCAACTACATTAAGGATCACCCCCGCATACACGGGGAACACTAACCGCAACAAGCGACCGCTTATCTTCCGTTTAGGATCACCCCCGCATACACGGGGAACACAAACTTGATAAAAGTTTGAATCGGGTCCGCCTAGGATCACCCCCGCATACACGGGGAACACTCCGTATAACGTTATTAGCTAGTAAATAGCTACAGGATCACCCCCGCATACACGGGGAACACTTTGATATTTTCAGAATTGAGATATTCCAATTCAGGATCACCCCCGCATACACGGGGAACACTATGAAACAACAATTATCGAATTATAATATTAGGGATCACCCCCGCATACACGGGGAACACCCGACTACAACACCTGTGATGTTATTGCAGACGGGATCACCCCCGCATACACGGGGAACACCAATTCGTTGTTGGAACTGTGCTCAAATACCAAGGATCACCCCCGCATACACGGGGAACACTTATACAGATATGAATGTATCTGCTTTAAAATAGGATCACCCCCGCATACACGGGGAACACCATATGGTTTTAATTGTTCTGAATTATATTCAAGGATCACCCCCGCATACACGGGGAACACGGCTTAAATACTATCTACTCATATCTTTAGAATAGGATCACCCCCGCATACACGGGGAACACAATGCTTATAAATTCTCTGCCAAAAGTACACAAGGATCACCCCCGCATACACGGGGAACACGAAGTAAAATGCCTTAAAATGGCTTATATGACGGGATCACCCCCGCATACACGGGGAACACCGGTTGTAAGTGGCTTAAATCAAGTTAGGTATAAGGATCACCCCCGCATACACGGGGAACACAAATTCAGTTTTATCATACCTAATTTTTGGGTAGGATCACCCCCGCATACACGGGGAACACAATCATAAGCACGTGACAAGCAAATATGACCTTAAGGATCACCCCCGCATACACGGGGAACACATTTTATGACGTCAGATTATGGCGACAATAAAAGGATCACCCCCGCATACACGGGGAACACTCTTTAATAAGTCGCTCCTTTGTAAGGTCAATAGGATCACCCCCGCATACACGGGGAACACGCAAAAAAGGTGTACTACACGTACTATCGATTAGGATCACCCCCGCATACACGGGGAACACTTAGCAATCTTGCTGTCCCACCGTATAGGCTTAGGATCACCCCCGCATACACGGGGAACACTTTTAAAAAGTACTTGCTTTTTAGCTTGTTACAGGATCACCCCCGCATACACGGGGAACACTTCAGATTGCGGGGCTTGATTTGACAGGTCATGGGATCACCCCCGCATACACGGGGAACACCCTCATGTTGTCAAGAATACACTGGCTGCAATGGGATCACCCCCGCATACACGGGGAACACGGACCATGCCACAAGTCATGCTTGCGAAAATCGGGATCACCCCCGCATACACGGGGAACACTTGTGCAGAATGGTAATAATGAGGCGACAGACAGGATCACCCCCGCATACACGGGGAACACTAAAAGATCCCTTATATATCGGCATTTCTAAAATGACAACTTCCCATTTTTCATTAGTTTGACAGCTAACTCCCTACAAGCTATGGAGTCTGACAAAGCATTATGCGGAAGATTATTAGTTACACCATAGGCCCTTAACACAGTCTCAAAACGATAATTATCCAAAAATGAATCTATCTTCTTTATCCTTGGCAACAAATCAATAATTGTATTATTCATTTTTTCTTCTATTCCGGCTGCTATCATTGCGGCATTAATAAATCTTAAATCAAAGTTCATTATGTTAAACCCTATCAGTATATCATCTTCTATGAATTTTTTAAATTCATTCAAAACAGCATATATGTCCTCGCCCTCACTCTCAAGCTTTTCATTCGTAATACCTGTTAACGCAACTATCTTGGGTGATATCAAGTTATTTGTCCTTATAAGTTTGTAGAACCGATCACCAGTGGCTCCCTTTACTGCTGCCAAAGATATAATGACATCATTGGTAACATCAAGGCCTGTTGTTTCGATATCAATTACCGAGAAGTTTCTTTTCAACCTGACATCTTCGCTGTCTCTGATTTTTTTCCCGGCCATCATCCTTGCCTTATGCCTTTTTGCGGCATCACTAAACCCCAGCTTGATAGAATCTTCCTCTGGAAAAATATGCTTGACCAATGGTATCCCATCAAAATTAACAATTTCCTTATCTTTTCTGTTAGTTTTGAATGTATAGCCTGTCTCATTATTGGTGCTGTATACCATAGTAGCCTCACCATTAACACCAATATTTTTCTGAATTCTTTCCCAAAGCGCATCACGCACCCTGGCATTTATATTGCCAACATACACTCCTGTCTGAACTTCTTGAAACCATTTCGTCAAATCACCACGAAGCGAAGGAGGTACTTTAGACAAAGTTATAACTATCATTAATCATCATCCATTTCGTGATATTGCACTCCAAATTTCTGAAGTCCAAGTTTGTCATCCCACAAATTAATGACGTCAACATTATCGCTGTTATCTTCATCATTTAGCAAGAACTTCAAATCCCTTACCATCCTCTTTATCAGCTTTCCATCTTTAAAAAAGTCTCGCATCGCAAGCCTTGTTCTCCTGCTTATATCTCCTTCAGGACTTTCCGCTATAATACTGAATGCAACCGGAATTGAATATTCCGCTTTGTACAAATCCGCAAAATCATAGACAAAAGACATATCATGCCCCGTATGAACAAAACCCAGTCCGGGTGAAACTCCTAAAGCAGCTATGACGCTATAGCTTAAACCATAAAGTGCTTGATGCGCAGCAGTCAGTGCCTGATTTATCGGATTACTGGACTCAAAATTATCTGGATTGTACTCTCTTCTTGTCCATTCGACACCTGTCTTTTCAGATTCCTTTCTGTACACTTTTCTGACGCGAGAACCCTCTTTGCCCCGCAACTCCTGCATAGTATACCCGGACACGTCCTCATTTGGAAAACGCAACTGATACATTTTTCTAGCCACATCTATACGAGACCTGGTATTGGAGACAAGCTTAGCCTGTTTTTCCAGCAATGTCGAAGAATGGTTCAAAGCTCTGCCATGAGCATACTGCTTTACCCCGTATTCGCCTACCCAGACAACGCTCATGCCGGAATCTCCGATTAATTCCATGGCTCTATGCGTTATATCAATTCCCGGTCCCAGCATTAGCACGCTTATTATCGCTGCCGGAACATAAACGACACCCTTATCATCAGTAACTGTTATAGCGCTGTCCTGACGATTTACCTTAGCATGTTCCAGATACAGAAAGGTAATTCTGTCACTGACGCGTTCCAATTCATATAATTTTGGCTTATCAGCGCCTGTTTTTCTAGCCATATGAAAATCATCCCTTTGGAATTACGGTCATCAATCCCATGCCAAATGCTTTTTCACGACCTACGCCCTTCAATAAAGCACTTCTAAACAAATCAAGATCTACAATCTTCAAATATCCCTGATAAGTAACCTTGCTGAGCTTTACACTCCTTCCACCTTTCCTTTTCAGAACCTGCCACTCACGATTAATAACGCTAAATGACGGAATCCCGTCAGATTCAAGAATATCGAACCCTAAACCTTTGGCTCTGTCCAACAGCCACTTACTTTGCTGTTCAACGGTGACATGAGGATATACTTTTCCATCTTTACAATGGGTAGGATTTGCCGTCAACTTGAACATCATAATCTGTCCAACATTTAACTTATCCATGAACTCATCATAATTCCTAACCATAACCGTCCCATCAACGCCATACCTCAGCAACTCCTCTTCATCAGGTCTGTCACTGCTTAGAAGCAAAAGATAGCTTTTTCCCTTGAAATCATCTATTCTCCACAAATGCCTCTGTCTCTCATGATTTTTGATTTCCTCGGGGAAACACTTCTCCACCCAATCATGATAAGCTCCAAGATGCGTCAAATTCTTAAGTTTCCGGCGATTTGTTGAATCTATTTCTACACGTGATAAATACAACATCTGCACCTCCTAGTCAAAAATACTCATGGCATCATAATCTTCAAACTTTTCCTTTTCATACAGTGGATTCCGCAAATTCACAAATTCGCTTGATTCCATACGAGATTGATATTCTCTGCTTTTACTGTCAAAGGATATGACTTCATCTTTTACAACTTTAACGTATTTATTTGTGTCTGACAAACTGGAATCATAGAAGACCTCAACTCTAACATCTTCTTTACTGCTGTTTCTGCGTTGATACCATCGAGATGCTTGCCAAGCTTTATCCCTTAAGGTTTCCAAAGGAGAAACAGAGTCTGATAAATCTGTTTCCAAAACACCCGCTACAGGATTTGACCTTCTTCCCAGAAATAACGAAAACCTTGGATGTTTCAAAGAGTAGGAAATCCTGCTCATAAGATCACTGTCATTACTTCCGACAGCAACCATAAATACTGCGTCCTGCAAATAATCTCTGTATGTTAACTTTGATCCGCTACCCTTTTTCCATTCTACAGTTTGAAAATCCTGTATAACTGTACCAGGCTGGTCTACTCTGACAGCGTATCTCAATTGATTCAACTTATTGATTCTGCTATCATCACGTCTATATCCCAATGCAGCTGCAATCATGCCGATGACAGCACTTTTGGACGGATGAAGAGCTGTGGTTCTATAATTGAAAGATGCCGTTCCACCATACGATTGTAACGGTGCAGTTAATCTAATCGTTAAAACTTTCATCTTGCACCGCCTTATTCAGAACTTCCTTGACTTTAGTCAAAAGGCTGTCAATATTATCCATGTTTTCAGCTAACTCGTTATTCAAGTAGTCAATATTTTCAAAACTCAAAACGAAGTTGGCTACCGGCTTTTCAACAAACTTCAATGTATTCTCATACTCTTTTGCCAATCTTTTAACTGACTCTTTCATATAACCGCCATTGGTCTTGACCGGTTCTTCAAATGCAGATACAAGATTTACAGGCGTATCATTGCGAATAGTCACCATCACATATCCAGGAATTGTCTTATTGGCAAAAGTATTCTGCTTGCCAGTAGGCATTGAAAGTAGGAAGGCACGTAAAAATTCAGCAACTCCCTCAACTGCACCCTCCTTGCCGATGTTATCAGCCAGTTCATTCACGTTGACATTAGCATATCTGTACAAGGTAGATGAATTAAACTCAATTGTTCCAAGCATTGCCGCTCCTTGTGCATCATCCGGTTGTTCATCATCCAATGCTGTGTAGTAATCATATTCCGGCACAATTTCATGTGTTGAAACCGCATGTGCTACCTGTGCAGCCGCATCCACATTCAATTCTGGATCATCCGCTACCATTCTGCCAAACAATGCCAGATCAAGAGAATTATTACTCAGCAATACCTTCTTCAATTCTTTCTTGTCCAAATTATCCCCGTTACTCAAGGAATATTGAGCAACTTTATCAATCTGACCCCGACTAAGCATTAACAGGGCACCTGTTTCATTGTTCTTGTCAATCTTAATTCCCGCGGTTTTCAACACTGAAATGGCCTTCTTCAACGCAGCGTCATCACTGACGCTATCATCAATTTCCATAATTCTACGAGAAATCAGCTCAACAGCTTTCTTTGTTCTTGTACCTACTAACTTGTCATTATCTTCAAAGGACTCTCTAACCGCTCTCTTCCAACTCTGGGACGATACTCTTGAACGAACAACTCCACCATAAGTTACGGTTTTAGGCGATCCTGCATCGTCACGGTTGATGTTTGAAGCTGGAACTGTATGTAAAACATTGAAATCTGCATATAAATTTTTCATTTTAAATTCTTCCTTCCTTAAATTAGCATGTTACTTCTGATTAAAGTATTCACGGCCCCATTTTAAACGGATGCTGTTTGCACTTTCATAACTATATTGTAAAACCAACAAATCCTGAGCCAACTGAGAATAATCAATTTTATCAAATCCATTCGCCTTGCCTATTTTCTCCAGTTGAACAAGTGAATTGACGATACTATCGAAGTTGGACATTGACAACAGTGCCTGTATCCTTCTGTCCAAAGACTTGCTGTTACCCTTTTCCTGTTTTAATCTACCTCGTAATTTCTGCAATGCACCAAAAAATGTATCCGCTTCACCATTCTTATTTTCATACACACAAGTGGATTTCCCCTGCTGATGAATGGCATAAAGTCTCACTGCACAATATTCGGCTTTTTCTTCAAAAGTCGGCTTATTGGATGACAGATAATCACTGGGCATGTTTTCCATTAAAACCGGCCAGAAGATTCTTGCACGCGGACTGGTAAGCTTGTTCCCGGCACGCACTCCGGCCAGAACATCCTTTCTAGTTGTAGTACTGCCATTTCCATATAACTGTCGCACTATTCGATCCGTCACCGTTCTAATTTCACGCATCTATGTTCCTCCTTATTCAAGTTCCTTATACATTTTATGCTTAAACAAACCAACAGCAGTAAAAATATTCCTTACGTTACCACTTTCGTCAATTGCACCAACTATTTCTGAATGAGTTGCTCCCTTCATGAAAATATTCAAGTTGTCAAGAGTCGTCTGCAACAACAACTTCTTCCACTCATTCAGTTTTTCATCTCGATTGTCACTGTCCTTCAATCCTGAGAGCCAATTCTTGAATGGTGCGTTAAGCCCATCATAGAAAACCAAGCCATATTTTCTGGAAAAACTTCCTGCCTGTCTGTTATCGCCGTGAAATCTAATTAACCCTACCTTCTTGACCATCTTAATGTAATCATCAGCCACATTCTGCGTAGTTGCAATCGCATCTTCAATTCTCCTAGGCCAGCGATTTTCTCCCTTATCAAAGAAGACAGATGCATTTATATTCATGTCATCGAAAACTTCTATCGCCGGTGCCTGTGACGTCGCATTTCCGTCACTGATTACGGAAACGGAATCAAGTGAAAGAAGCTTTCCTCTGTCAATGCAGTCATTCTCCTTTAATTCCCTAAGCCATGCTACTATTCCAGGTTCCTTTCTATCTTCCTTTCCATCAACGTTAATATACATTCCAAAGTCCCGCCACATTGCCTTATTTACATTTGAAGATTTTATCGACCTGGCAGCCGGCGTGACATCATCCTTATCATTTCTCCAGATGGTCATAGGTTCAATAAAGGCGTTCGTATTACTCAATGCCGGTAACCCAGCAACATAGATGGCAGGTTTGTCGTATTCCCATTCAATGTGCATCAATCGTGACCAGGTAGTATACAGTGCCGCTATATTGTTAGGTGGCACCAGCCTTTTGATGGATTCAACATAACCATCAAAACTGTCATTTTCCCAAACCGGCACTTGGTTAACATAGTTTTCTCTGTCAATCTGATTTACTAAAACCAAATTAAGCAGCAATGTTTCAAAAAGGCTGTCACCATCCGCATAAACCGGACTCAACTTGTATAACCATCCAGCAGAATTAGAAACCTTCTCCTTTAAATTTATCTTTGTTTTATCAGTAGTCCCTGTATAATTCTGGTATGTAATAATCCATCTGACCAGTTCATCCATAGAGAAGGAATCTTTCTTCTGTGCAGATCTAGGAGAAAAAAGACTTGGTGAGTTATTACTTTCAGAAATACGGCGGTTAATCTGCCTTACACTGACAGTGCCTTTCCCCGTGGAAATTGGCTTTGTAGCAAAAGAATCGTATTCTTTTCCTGTAACCTGATAAAAAGGCCGTTCGCCGAACATGTCGAACGCATCTATGTTCTTGTAAAGATATTCAACCACTGCATCAGAGAAATGTCCCTGACTGTACAGTTTCTCCCATGTATCGAACAAATCATCCTCGTCATATTCATCAACAAGCCTTACAAATCTCATGTCATCATCCAGTTCGATCCACTCGTAAGGATTGTCATCCGCATCGAATCTTGTATACACTGTCGTCAGAATCGCCAACATGAATCTCATGACTGCCAGGTCTTGAAATTTCATGTCACCAGATAAGCAAAGATACTTCTGCGAATTTCTGAAAGCTTCCTCCAGCGAAACCTTTGTTTCATGTCCACTTTCCTTTTCCACGACTTTAATCCACGGATTCTTAACCAAATTGAAGCTCATCAATCGACATCATTCCTTTCATAGCTTAGTCCGCATTTATCTGAATATCCAAGATGCCATCCGTCAAAGTCGGCCTTTAAGTCAGCGTCAAGCACCATGGCCAACGACCCCTTGAGCCAGACGTCATCCTCCCATTCAGGAAACAAGATTCTGGTCTTCTTCTCAAGCTTGCGAATAGCCTTGTCTATATTATACTCCGAGATAACCGCTGAAGGAATCCTTATCAGCTGCTCGGCAATCCTTTTCGAATCAGTGTCAGAAAGTTTTCCACCATCAAGAATTTCATAGTCGTCTCCATTTCTTTTCAGCAACACGACTTCAATCGTCTCGTCAATATCACGAACAGCAGCACTGGCTCTTTGATCACTGTTTGAAACATCAGCCTTGTCCCTGTTGAGCCATCCATGTATTGAGCTTTTTCTTTTAGAGTATGACGGTGGAGAAATTTGGAAGGCTGATGCCTTTCGAATTGCTTTTTCCTTCCTGTCTTGAAATTCATTTCTAGCCTTTTCAAGTTCCTCATCGCAAAGATCATCATCTTCACGGTAAACTTTCTGCACCAACGAGGAAATGTCTTTCGGAATGTCAATCCTATCCTTCAAATAATAATCAGTCTTCATAAGAAGATATCTGCCGTATATTCCTTCATTTGCATCCCCGTAATCACCGAATTCATTTATGCCCATAACGTATGTCTGCGGTTCGGTTAATTTTTCTGGACGTCTGATACCATGGCGATGAAGACGTCCGATTCTCTGAAGAATCAAATCCATCGGTGCAATGTCCGTATACAGTATGTCAAAGTCAATGTCCAAAGACTGTTCAAGAACCTGTGTGCCAATCACAATCATACGTTGAGGTCTGTTTCCACGTTTTCCGATTTCATCTTGCAGTCTTTTCTCCTTCTTTACCCTGTCTGGAGCCAGAAAAGCCGAATGCAACACCATCAGTTCTACATCATCTGGAACCAATTCAGCCAACTTCTGTGCTCTCTTCACAGTATTGACAATGATCCCGGCAATTCCACCATCATGTATCATCTCAAGAACATTTTTCATAAGTTCTTCATCAGATGCGTCAAAACGATGGATATGAACTGACTTCTTCTGTCCTGCACCAACATCTCCAAAATCAGTAACCCGCCCGACATGAGTCCCGTCAAGATAACTCAGCAGGGGATACGCTTCTTCAGATTCCCAGTTATCGGGGAAAATGACTTTACCCTTCCATTTCTTCCCGAACTTTCCCCTTAAGTATGATCCAAACAACTGTATTCTCTTGTCCTTCGGCAATGTTGCCGACAAGACCACAACAGGAACGTGGTATGCCCCAAGCCATTCAATTGCCTTGTAAAGATAACTGTTCATGTATGCATCATATGCATGAGCCTCGTCAATGACAACAACCTTGCCGCTGAAGCCAAGGTGTCTGAGAAAAAGGTGCTTCTGCTTCAATCCCATTAACAGGAGATTGTCAATGGTACCGACCGTGAATTTGGTGAGAATGGACTTCTTTCCTGAAAACCAGCTGTTGACGCTCACGGTGCCGTGACCGTCATCTTCATCAGCTATGTTTTCAGCATGAGGAAGATGACTGTAGGTCTGATTGAACATGGCCTTTCCATGCATCAGTCTGATACTTATATTCTCATCATCTTCTTCGGCTATATTTTTCAACCATTCATTGACCCTGTCAAACATCGCATTGGTGGTTGCCTGGGTCGGCAGCCCGATATAAAGGCCATCCCTGCCCGAGGTATATGCAAGCTGTTCGGCGGCTGTCAGCGCTATCTCGGTCTTTCCGATTCCCATTGGTGCTTCGATGACAACGATTCCCGGTTTCCTTATTCTTCCTATGGCATCTGACATGATTTTCTGAACATTACGAGGCTTGAATCCCCATCGTTTCTCATAATTACTGTCAACGTCGGAAACAGGTCCGAACTGAACCGAATCATCACGGTCCCAGTTCGTTATTGCAGAACGATACCGCGAATCAAGATCAACATCAGATGCCGATTCTTCAATGTCGATTAACGGAAACATCGGCGTATGATGACTGTTATCAAGATACTCACTGGATGCAAGCCAGTCCGACATGATCAGCAGTCCCTCGAAAAGCACTGCCTGCGGCTGACCGATTTTTTCCGGCAAATCTGCCAATGAATCATACCCGGATGCACTCAGCACCTCTTTCAGAAGATATTTCTGTATGCTGCTCCATTTCCTGCGTAAATTACAGTCACTGTCCCTTTGAAAATAGTTAGAGGTGTAATCTTCAAGCTGATTATCCACATCTACAACATTAAACGGCTTACCGTGATGTCCGCCGATTACCGCACATACTTCTTCAGATACGCCCCAGTCTCTCAGCAATGCTTCTCCCGCTAGGTTATGAGGAGAATGTTTCCTTGACTCCAGCAATGCACTGTCCAGACCGTTAAATCCCGCTTCAACAAGTCTCATGACCAGATAGTCGTCAAGTTCATCATCCCTGATATATGATTTCTTGGTCTGAAATGCAGGAGTTGCCTTTCCAATGTCATGAACGGCGCCAAGAAACCTGACGAACTTCAGCAATTCCTCCTCTGAATCAAAGTTCTCCCTCATCACCTCTCTCTGTCCGTCATCAATCCAGTGATTGTAAAGCCAGCCGATTACATTCTTCGTGTCCATGAGATGTACAATCAGCGGCAACCACATCGGCTGTCCGTCCTGAACATTCTTCTTGGCCCATAGTGAATATGCCATTCTTTTAATATTTGTCATACCTTAACCTCCAAAGATCTATCATAAATCATGCCATCCAATAAAATTAACTCTCCTCCTTTCTTCTCCATTCCATACCTCCCGCCGTCTTCTGCTTTCCCTTCAAGCAGAGACAGATCCCGACGGTGTTCTTGAAGCCAAAATGCCGTGCCGCTTCCGTAGCCGTTTGAAATTCGCCGCAGAAGACGTTGTTTTTGAACGCTTGAATCGGGCCGGTGTTTCGATTCTTGGATTTTTTCCTTCTTTTGAATCTGTAGTCCGTGGATGCGGCACGTCCCGGGTAGTCCCATTTGAGATTTTTGACATTGTTGTTGCCTTCTTTTCCATCGATGTGACGCACGAAGGTTCTCTTAGGATCGTCGTTTTCGATAAACGTCCTGGCAACGATTTGAGCTACGGTGTAGTTCTTCTTGTTGCCGTCTTTGTCAACCAGACGGATTACTTTGGTGCCGTTTCTCAGCTTGCTGCACTTGAGAATTCTTTTTTTGGAAATCGTTCTGTAGCCTATTGACGTTTTGATCGTTCTTGGCAGACTCATGATTTTGCCGGTATCGGACACCATGTAGCGTCCTTCGTAACCTTTGATTTCTTTCCAGACCATGTGTTTTTTGCCCACTTTCGTTCTTGAAATATCATCCTGAGTCTTATCATACGCTTTTTTTAAGCGCTAATTCCCGCAAATTTGCGGCAATTAGCATTTTTTTGCAGAAAAAATACCGAAACCATTAAAAATGATTTCGGTCTTCTCTTTTAATTCAATTTAATTCCGTCGGCATTGTACCATTTATACCCGTGTCGCTCGCAATATGCGTCGATCTTTTTTGAAATTTCCCTGCCGGCTCGATATTCGACGATGTAGACGTCAAGTCCTGCTTTTTTGGCCTGCTTAAGGTATCTTTCGTAATAATCCGTATTTTTTTTGCCTGCCGACCGTATTTTTTCTTGTTGAAATCATATGTCGTGAATACGTCTTCCTGGTTGATGCCGTCATAAAGATTTTTGGCACTGCCGTCTTTTAACGTTTCAGAAACAAAGACGTCTCCTCCGTTGACGATCAGCTTGAACCCCTGTCATTTGAGTGATGCAAGCATCGACTTCAGGCTCTGATAGACTTCAGGCGTATGATATCGATAGTCAACTACCACCGATTAAAATCGGTGGCTTGTA
>ULZP01020232.1_pt1 | contig 12686 bp, 8 predicted proteins | sample 1963281 | NCBI WGS metagenome assembly ULZP01 (sample SAMEA4835894, study PRJEB28245) | human gut metagenome | biome: gut microbiome; material: fecal sample | place: Denmark | collected 2008
TGTGTCCCGCGAGTCAGCTTTGATATAATATCATCCCGGCACACATATGTCAACGGATTTACTGCAATTAATTAAAGTAGTAAAACTATCTTAAAAAACACAAATTTTCTAAATTGTCTGTTTATTATATGCAATTCTCACAATTACTATCTGACAGCCTCTATCGCTTCCTTGATATTTGCCACACCGACAATCTCAATTCCACTAATATGCGACACTCCTGCAAGACACACTTTGGGAACAATACACTTTTTAAAGCCAAGCTTCTTTGCCTCAGCAACACGCTGCTCGGACATGGTAACTCCGCGCACCTCTCCGCTTAAGCCCACCTCTCCAAAGCATATGGTATCCTCACGCACAATAATATCCTTTTTGCTTGATGCGATTGCAAGCACTATCCCAAGGTCTATCGCCGGTTCGTTCATCCTTATACCGCCTGCTATATTCACATAAGCGTCACAGTCTGACAGTGACAGGTTGGCTCTTTTTTCAAGGACCGCCATGAGTAGATTTACTTTATTATAATCTGTACCATTTGCTGTACGCCTTGGATTATTAAAAAAGCTGTGACATACAAGAGCCTGTATCTCGAGAAGTATCGGGCGGCTTCCCTCTATGGAACATGTGACAATTGATCCTGATGCTCCCTCTGGCTTACCGCTAAGCATATACTCCGACGGATTTTCCACCTCAACAAGTCCCTCCGCCTTCATTTCAAATACGCCTATCTCATTGGTCGAACCAAATCTGTTCTTAACACCTCTAAGTATCCTGTACGACTCATACCTGTCACCCTCAAAATAAAGCACAGTATCAACCATATGCTCTAACGTCCTCGGCCCTGCAACCGCACCATCCTTTGTCACATGTCCTACTATAAAAACAGAAATACCCAGAGTCTTTGCAAGCTGCATAAGCACTCCGGTTGTCTCCCTGACCTGTGAGACACTGCCCGGTGCCGACGCTATCTCCTCATTGTACATAGTCTGGATGGAATCTATTACAACAACCTCCGGTTTTTTTCGTTGAATCACGTCCTTTGCTATATCAAGACTTGTCTCACATAAAAGCTCCAGTGAATCCGTAAAATCACCAAGTCTGTCGGCACGCATCTTTATCTGATGCAGGGATTCCTCACCTGACACATAAAGTAATGGCACCTTTTTTTGTGAAAGTTCCCTGCATACCTGAAGTAGAAGCGTGGATTTTCCTATACCCGGATCCCCTCCCACAAGCACAAGTGACCCCCTCACAATTCCTCCACCAAGCACTCTGTCAAACTCGGCTATACCTGTCACTATACGCTCCTCTTTCTCGCTTTTTACTGCCGAGAGAGGCAGAACCTGTGACGCCTTTGATTCTTTTTTTACTTTTCCCGACGAGCTTATCGACTTTTTATCTACGGTTTCCTCTACAAATGTATTCCATTCCTTACAGGCCGGGCACTGTCCCATCCATTTTGCCGATTCATAACCACATTCCTGGCAGAAAAATACAGAGGTCTTTCCTTTTGCCATATTGTTCTCCTTTATAAAATACAAAAAGCCCGGCTTTCACCGGGCTAAAAATATGCTCTATTTTCTTGATACTTTGATATCGACTGAATCAACACCCTCAAGCTCTACGCTTAAGCTGAGCTTGCCGCCGAGATTTGTCTTCATAGTACCTGCAACAGCTCCAGCTATATCAATTTCGTACTCTGTCTCCTCTTCAAGGCCAAGAGTAATCTGAGCATCCTCAGGTCCCTCCACAGTAAATGTCACTGTATCAGCAGTCTCCTCGAAATCCATAACCGCTGTTCCCGGAACAGACTCGTATACAAAGAGTCCGTTTCTTTCGAGCTTTGTAATCTTCTTAAAGGTCTTTACCTTGTAGATATCTCCATCCTTCTCAAAATTGTCAAGCTTTGCCTTTGCAGCCAATGTATAATCTCCGAAGCTGAGCTTTCCGTTTTCCTCAGTACGGATTAATTCACTTATTACAGCCATTTTTATCCTCCCGTAGCTATATTGATATATTAATTATAAATCCAATTCTACTCAACAGTCAATGAAATTTGTTTGTTTTTCGTAGAAATTATTACCTTATTGCCGCGCTTAATTTTGCCGGTAATAATATCCTCTGACATACGGTCTTCAATCTCCTCCTGAAGTTTTCGTTTAAGAGGTCTTGCGCCATATTTTCTGTCATAGGCTTTGTCCACGATAAAGGATTTTGCACTGTCGCGCACTGTGAGCTCTATATCAAGCTGTTCTTTACAGCGTTTCTTAAGCTCCTTTACAAGAAGTGTCACTATATGCTTCATGTCATCCTTGTTGAGAGCTCTAAATACAATAGTCTCGTCGATTCGGTTCAAAAACTCAGGTTTAAATATACGGCGGACCTCCTCCATGACACTGTTCTTCATACGCTCGTGATCCTGCTTTTCATCCTCACCAGCGCCAAAGCCAAGGCGCTTTGGTTCTATAATAGAAGAAGCTCCTGCATTTGATGTCATGATGATTATTGTATTCTTGAAATCAACCGTGCGCCCCTGTGAATCAGTGATTCTACCATCATCAAGCACCTGTAAAAGTATATTGAACACATCAGGATGTGCTTTTTCTATCTCATCAAACAGTATAACAGAAAAAGGATTGCGTCTGACCTTCTCTGAGAGCTGTCCGCCCTCCTCATGGCCCACATATCCCGGTGGTGAACCAATCATCTTTGAAACACTATGCTTTTCCATGTACTCTGACATGTCAACACGTATCATGGCATCTTCTTTGCCAAAGACAGCCTCAGCAAGCGCCTTTGACACCTCCGTCTTACCTACTCCTGTCGGTCCCAAAAACAGGAATGAGCCAATCGGCTTCTTAGGATCCTTTAAACCAACACGGCCTCGCCTGACTGCCTTTGCAACAGCAGAAACAGCCTCCTCCTGTCCTATTACACGCTTGTGAAGTATCTGTTCAAGCTTTGCAAGTCGTCCTGCCTCTGACTCTGTAAGCTTATTTACAGGTATTTTGGTCCATCCCGATACTACATCCGCTATCTCATTTTCGCCGACTACAGGCTGATTTTTGGCTCCTGTGCGACGGTTCTTTCTGATAAGCTTCTGCTGTTTATTTTCAAGTACTTCCTTTTCTGACATAAGCGCGCCGGCAGCTGCGAGATCTCCATTCGATAAAGCATTTTCCACCTGGTTCTGCTTATCTGTTATCTCTTTTTTCAGAGCAAGCAGCTCGTCAGATGATGTCAGATTCTTAAGCCTTATCCTGGCTGCCGCTTCATCCATCAGGTCTATCGCCTTATCAGGTAAAAATCTGTCATTTATATATCGTGCAGAAAGGTTTACTGCTGCTTTCACACCCTCATCTGTTATGATGACACCATGATGCTTTTCATAGATTCCCTTTAATCCTGTGAGTATCTCTATTGTATCATCCACACCAGGCTCCTCAACCATCACCGGCTGGAAACGGCGCTCAAGCGCAGCATCCTTTTCCACGTATTTGCGGTACTCTTCTATGGTAGTGGCGCCGATTACCTGTACCTCGCCTCTGGCAAGTGCCGGCTTTAATATGTTAGATGCATCTAACGAGCCTTCTGCTCCTCCTGCACCTATTATAGTGTGAAGCTCATCAATGAAAAGCAGTACATTTTTGGCATTTGAAACCTCGCTTATCACCTTCTTGATACGCTCCTCAAACTCACCACGATACTTTGATTTGGCTACAAGCCCGGACATATCAAGGGAAACCAGTCTCTTTCCCAAAAGAATATCCGGAACATTGCCACTGACTATATCCTGTGCAAGTCCTTCTACTATAGCGGTCTTGCCCACTCCCGGCTCTCCAATCAGACATGGATTGTTTTTGCCACGGCGGCAAAGTATCTGGATAACGCGCTCCATCTCCTTTTTTCTGCCTATAACAGGGTCAAGAAGCCCTGCCTCTGCCATATCTGTCAAATCTCTGGAATACTGATCTAATACAGGAGTCGCAGAATTGTATGATGTACTGTAGCTTTTCATCAGATCCCTGTATGCAGACGGATCCTCACCCATCGCACCAAGAATATCTATAAACATCTTCTGACTGTTAACACCCATGGTGTTTAAAAGTCTTGCAGCTGCACAGTCTCCCTGCAGTACTATAGCCATCAGCAAGTGTTCTGTCCCTATCTCATTGCACTCAAATCTATCGGCTTCCTCCGATGCACGCTCCAATACTCTCTGTGTCCTTGGTGAATAGCCATCCCTGTCCATCACTTCGATGTTATCCCCCGGTGAAATCAGGTCTTCAATCATCGAAATAAGCTTATCATATTCCACATTGCAGGCTGTTAGAACCTCAGCTGCCACACCGGTGCCCTCTTTTATAAGGCCAGCCAGTATGTGCTCTGTTCCAACATAGCTGTAATTCATTTTCTTTGATATACGTGCAGCCAAATCTATTGCTTTTTTAGCCTTACTTGTATATGGTTTCAAGTCATATCCTCCAGTCATATTCACTAATTTAAGTCGATGAACTGCAAATCATCATCCTCGCTGTCATCTTCATTATCATCCTTTGCACTGCTGTCTATAGTCTCAGACGGCTTATTCCCCTCATTGACAAATCCATCAAGTGCCCTTTGAAGCTGATTCTTTAAAGCATCCTCATCAGCATCGTTTTCTGTGTCAGAAACGTTTTCCTGCCTTGAATCGTCTTTTAAATCAAACTCAGAGTTTTCATTCTCAACAGCTTTCTTAGAATCAGGTGTAATTTCTACGGTTCTTCCGACATAGGATGCATTTGATATATTTTCATCCGTAGCCATCTTTTGCTCATCTGCAGCACCTTCCGCTGTTTCTTCTGCGACTTCATCTGCCGGCTCTTCTACAGCTTCATCTGCTGTTTCTTCTGCAGCTTCTTCTTCCACTTCATCTAACGACTCTTCTGTAACCTCTTCTTCCGGCTCATCTGCTATCTCGTCCGCAGTTTCATCAGTTGTTTCTTCCAAAGCTTCATTTGATACATCTTCTGCTGCATCATCTACATCATCATCGTCATCATGATAGTCCATTGCCTTATATTTTCTGTTTTTCACAGCTGATACAATAAGCAACAGTAACAGAATAATGATAATAAGAACCAGTATTGCAGCTAAAACAAGATATTTATTGGCAATTCCCGGAACAAGCTCACTCTTTGTTGTATCGTTTTCCTCCTGTGCCACTGTAGGTGTACTGAGCTTGGTTCTCATATATGTTCCATCTACGCTATCATATGTGTACCAGCCACTCTCACCATTGTCATTCATAGCGTATACGAGGTAAAAATCCTTTGTCTGATCATCGGTTTTTTCGACTTTGGTCTGGTAGGCTGTTGCCACACCCTTGCCCTCTATGGAGAGCGATATCTCATTATATCCCTCAGGTACATCATCCACCTTAGGCAGTAAAACCACTATAAAATGCGACTCTGAATTGATACGGACAAACTCATATGCTGCATTCTGTGCTGCATCATATACAAAAAGTCCATTGCCGCTTTCCGACTGTAAATACACAAGCGTGATATCACCAAAGGTGCCATGAAGGGTATTGTATTCAAGTCCGTCAATCACTGTCTTTGAGTGCTCAAAGCCTTCAGGAACAACATCCTCCGGAATGTCATTTACCATAGTCCACTCTGTGCCATTTATATCGAATTTCTTCCAGTTATCCTGCTTATCTGCATTCTCCGGATCATCCTCGGCTCTTCTGGTAACAACTATATTGTATGTGCTTGTGCTGCCGTCCTCTGCTGTCACAACAACGCTGACCGTATTCTCTCCAACCTCAAGTGAATCATTGCCTGTGACGGATGTCACACTCGCCTTGGAATCAGCCGGATTTGCTGTAACCGCAAGGCTTGAACAGCTGTAATCTACTGTAGCTGTGTAATCCTTTGTCGCAGCAGAAAACTCAGGGGAAAGCGTACCTGCTGAGATAACAAGCGAACCAAGAGATGCGTTTGAGGATTTCTTTTCCTCTTTGTTTTCATTATCTTTATTCGCATTGTTGTCATTGCCGGTATTGCTGCCGGAATTGTCCTTGTTATCCTTGTTGCTGTTTGAATCATTGTTTGATGAAGCACTTTTTACCGTCACCTTCGTGCTGGCACCGGTAATTGTACCTCCGGCATCGTTGCCCTCTGCATCTCCTACAACTGTACAATATGCCTTTATAGTGCAGCTTCCTGCAGCCTTCGCCGTAAATGAAAATGACTGCGATGTGGGATATCCTGCGGCGTCACCAATATTGGCCACACCATCTCCTCCGTTACTCAGTACTCCCTCGTCAGAGCTTGAGATAACTACAGTACCAAAATATCCAGACGGCATGGAAACAGTCACCTTAACTGTTTTTCCAACAGCTATAGAGCTTGAGCTGACACTGAGACCAAGTCCCTGCGCATATACATGCTCGGCAGGTGTGAAAACAAGCATCACTGCCACAACAAGTGATAATATACATCCAAATAATTTCTTCATATCTTTCCTCAGATTTCTAATTCTGCGATATCTTTGATTTGCCCAGTATGTGTCTGTTCATGATTATCATATCAAGGGCATTTCCACCATCACCCTTTCTGTTAGCATCAGCTGCCTCCAGATAAGCACCTGTGAGTGTTCCCTTTCCTAAGATATGTCTGTTGAGCTTAATCATATCAAGAGCATTTACAGCACCATCACCATTGATATCTCCATATATAACAATATCGTATGTCTTTTTCAGATTACCTGAAGCATCATAAACAGCCACTTTATTGCCTGTTGCAATCTTTCCGCTGTTTTCTGAGCCTGAGCTTGTCAGAAGCTTTACAGTACCTGATGCTGATACTGCTATATTCTTCACAAAATCAGCTGCACCGGTTCCAGGCTCAATGCCTGTAATATAAGTACCTATACTGTATTTACCTGATGTTATGTTTACATCTGTATTATTTTGGTTATTATTGTTCTGATTATTATTGCCACCTGCATTATTTACAGATGCCGCCTGCCTGTTTATATTGATAGTGTATGTTCTTGTATCACCGCTTTGCGACTTGCATTTTACCTTAATTGTATTATTTCCGACAGCAAGCGAATAGCTTCCTGTGCCTGAAACACCACTGTTTCCTGAAACTGCATCTGCCGAAACAGTCACTGAGCTTATAGCATTTGAAACAACTGCTGAATAGCTTGTTGTCGCTCCATTGAAGGCCGGTGTGAGTGTTACACCACTTATCGCAAGCGACTGCAGATAGTTATTGGTATCGCCAGCTTTATCGAAGCCCACTGCTGACGATGGCATATTGTTGTATACAGGTATTTTAAATACAAAAGCCTGATTCTTGTCTGAATATCCTTTAGCCAGACTCTGTCCCTCAGTAAGAGCCGCTGTGGCATTGCCCATGTACTGATGGAAATACAGCGAGCTTGTATTTACTACATTAAACTTCTCAAAATACAGTGTATTTTGACCCTTATTTATATAATTGCTGCCCACCTTTACAGCTCCGCCGCTTATGGACTTTACTCTTGTATTCCAGCCCTGCTTCTTGGCAAAAGACAGACCATTTTTATAAATCTTATCCTTCGTGTTTCCGGTTGCACTAAAATTAAAATAATTATAATATCCTTCGTATCCGGAATATGTACCCGAAATAAGAGGGCTCGTTCCCTTTTGTCCCTGCTCCTGCTTTATACGCGATGCTATATGGTATGCACTTACTCCACTGCTCTTTGCCACATCCATGAATGTGCTTGCATAATTGATTTTCTCACCATTGTTGGAATATGTCTTTGTTCCCTCCATAAATGTGCCTTTTACTATGGACTTGACACCTTCAAGTGCCTCATTCGGACTATATGCCAGACTCTGAAACTGAAAAATATTGGTCTCATCAAGAAAATTCCTTGGATCCATGAGATAAGCAATATAAGCACTGCTTGCTGACACCCAGCCCGGTTCGTACTCAACCCACGTATTTGTTGACCAGTTATATGCTCCGGCAGCTGTGGATTTCTTGGCATTGTCTGCTGATTTGGATACCAGATTAAGTCCGTTTACACTTTCATTTTCAATCACCGTATCCCAATTCAAACCTGTATTTACAGCCTCAAATGTCCAGCTTGGATACTTATTGTGAAGAGCTGTAAGGTTTGGAATATAGCTGTCAGGAAAGCCTGCATTCTTCATAGCCGTGACAAAATCAGTATTGTCTCCGCTATTATTGTATGTCACCTTTATGTATGTACTGATAGTCCAGCCCGTAAATGCCTTGCCGTTTAAAGTACCCTTGACATTATACCAGACCACACCGTTTACCCTGGTCTCTCCAATTATGTCAACCTGATGGTTCCAGTTGAGTGAGACAACCTTGGTAGTGCCGGATGTGCCTGCTGCATTGCGGACATACACATTGCCACCTGTAATCGTACCTGTAGCATATACTCCCGATGCGGTTGCAAGGGCAAGCTGTTCCTCATTATTCTGCTGTATGGCATCCGCATTGCCGGTGTCTGCCGAAGCATCCCCTGTCTGCGCATTGTCTGATGCAGCTGTGCCGGTACCTGCTGATACAAAATCAGACCTGATATAGCTTACACACTCCTCATTATTTGCTGCCAGATTGTACTTTGCCTTGTACCACACCTTGCCGTCTGCACCTGTAGTCTGCTCAAGAATAGTAATATCCTTGCCGTTTGAAAGCTTGTGCTCCAGCTCATACTCTGTGCCCGGTCCGCTTCTCGCCGCTACCCAGTATCTCTCATCACACACAACCTTAGCCGCCTGATCCGCATAGACTGCTATGCTGCTGTATGGTGCCAGGTCACATGCAGCTAATGACAATGTAACGACAGAGGCTGCCAGAAATTTATTTATCTTTATCATCAAATCCCATCTTTCTTATGTGCATTGTTTACATTAATCCATTATCCATTTAATTATAATAGAATATGACCTTTGTATCAATGTATTCGGCAGAAATTTATTATTTTTTTATTAATAATATAAAAAACTCCCTTCAACGTGCAGCTCATGCTTACGTTTCAGGGAGTTGCCTGATTCATATTCTGCTTATTCTTACTGTCTCCTGTAGCTTTTTCTAGCTGAACAGTGATTTTATCTTATCCCATAAATCCATGAAAAAGTTACCAATCTTTTCCCAGAAGCCCGGGTCATTTATCTTATCGCCAAGCTTTGATGCCCAGTCCTGTGCCTGGTTGATGACTGAATCCCAGTCGATATTGGCATCCTTAAGCTTCATAAGAAGCGATGTCAGCTTTGCAATATCATCATCAGAAAGCTTCAGGTCGTAATCCTTTGCAGCCTCCTTTATCGCATCCTTTATCTGGCTCTCATCCTTGAGCCTTCCATCGGCAAGCTGCTTCTTTAGGTCTGCAATCATTGCCTCGATATCCTGCGAATCGCCGTCAATGCTCTTGTTGAGCTCTCCTGTTGTGACAAGCTCATCCATCGCTGCGTCTGTCACCTTGTCGTCAAGCTTCTTGCCTGTCATCTCCTCGTATGCCTTTAGTGTGCCTACAAGTGCTGCCGTTCCGGAAATAGGGAAAGGTCCTGCGACTATGATTTTAGCATCAGCTATGCCTGCTGTGGCAAGCGCATTCTTGTACATTCCTACCGTACAGTAATTGATATTGTGTGTGGAAACACTAAGACCCGCACCCTTTTTATCCTCTGTAATGAGTACTGAGGAAAGTGACCTTGTGCCAATCTCGCTCTTGCTGATGTATGAATCGAGGTACTTGTGCTCCTCATCATTATTTACATAGACCACATCGTATTTGTCCAGATCGGTGAGCTCGATTCCCATAAATCCAAGCACTGTCGCTCTCTGATCCGGTGTGAGGTCTGCTCCAAGACTTAAGTATGGCTTATCATTATTGCTGATGGTCACCTTGTCGTTTGCCTCACTGCCGGCTGTCGTTGTGCTGTCTGCAGTACTGTCTGTGTTACTCTTATCAGCTGCGTCACTGCTGTCACTACCTGATACATCAACGCTTGAAACTGTATCAGTCTGCGTAGCTGTCTCTGTTGCAAATACAGCCGGATTCATTGTAAACAGTGTCACCGCAGCAAGCACGCTACATACAATACTCTTTGCTTTTTTCTTTATTAATCTAATCATTTTTCCTCCAATCTACTGCTCTATATCATACGAAATTGTAAAGTTGCTTCCGTCGAAGCTGACATCTGCCATGCTTCCGCATACCACAGGCATCATTGGTGACATATGACCTATATCCAGATCCATGATGATTGGCACATTAAACTCTCTAAGCAGTGATGAAAGCGCCTGTCTGTGGTCTATGCCAAACATTTCCTCTCCGAAGTGCGCCGGGCGTCCGATAAGAAAGCCCTTTACATTTGAAAACCATCCTGCATTTTTCATCTGCCACATAGCCCTTCTCATGCCCATCACATTAAGGTCACAAGCCTCAAGGAACCATATGATACCATCATCACTGTAGCGCTCATTAAATTCCCTTACATGGTCAAACGATGTACCAAGCAGATTGATAAGACAATCCATGCAGCCACCAAGCAGCCTGCCTCTCATGGTAAGCCTGCTTTCCTTTGCCACCGTGGGAATAGAGCTGATGCACGACTTTTCAGTCAGGTTGTAGCCCACAAACGGAGCATTCTCATCCTTTATCGATTCCTTCTCCCACATAGGGTAATTGGTAAATGAAAGCTTCCTGCCACAAAGCAGATTAAATGCATCGGTAAGTGACTCATGCCACACCTCCATGCCAAAGCTGCCCGCACACGGTCCGTAAATACCTGCTGTATCTGCAATAGTAGCCTCCAAAAATGTGAAATTCGTGTTGTCGGAATAGCCCATGTACCATTTAGGCTTTGACTGCTTCACGCGCTCAAAATCAATATAAGGCACTACCTCGCACATCAGCTCGCCACCACCACAGGATATAAGCACATCACTGTCAGCAGAAACATAGCTCTCGTTCAGCTCTTCTGCGCACTTCTTAGGTGTATTGCTGATACCTATGCCACTGTCGCACCTGCAGTTAGGTCCCTCTATCGTCTTATAACCCATGCTGTGAAACCTTTTAATGGCATTGTCAAAGGCACTCCTGTACGGCTCTGTTGTACAGCCCATCGAAGGCGCCACAAAGCCTATTGTTCCTCTATCCTTTAGAAATTCAGGGTATCTCATGTTTCTATCATCCTATCACTATTATTTACATATCTAAGCTTCTGTCTGAAGTAAAATATGTAGGATTTTATCATTTCTGTCAAGGTCATTTTACTGTCATAATTAAATGTCGTCGTGTACTGCACATGCTGTCTGTTGCACCAGTTGTATATATCATGCAGACTTATCGAATCAACATTCTTCATATTGTTCATAAACACCTTAACCTTTGAAAGCTCATCCTCACTGTCAATGTATAGATGAAAGATAGTATTCGGACATTCAATTATTATCTGCTGTTCTTCTATATTTTTCATCACTGTATCCTCTATTGAATGATGTATCCTGTGTGATTAAAAACATTATCGTCTGTCACACCGGGATGTGAGTAATAACAAAATATCGTAACTGTTCAGTACCTTCACAGCTAAAAAATATCACATAACCATAGTACTACACCGGCGTCACAAAATCCAGTCATTTTTGCCTGCCAATTCTTACTATTTTATTAAGAAAAACGGTAAATATTATACTCCCTCACAGTCAAATGCCGGAATGAAGCTGTCCTTTGCCACGTCACCCTCCTGTATAAATGCATTCGTGATTCCTATTTCGAGGGCATAGTCAACAAGCCTTTCATACTCTCTCCTTGTCACTGTGCGGTTTATCTCAGGATAATCCTTTAGTGCAATCGGCGTAAACTGGCTCATCATGCTTATATATACGTGATCATGATATGTATCATACAGGTACTTAAGTACATCCTTTGCATCATTCACATGTCCCGGCAGTAGAAGCTGTCGCACAATAACTCCCTTTTGTATGAGTCCTGTCGCATCGTCAATCACGACATCCGGCTGCTGCCTGACCATCTCTGAAAGCGCCTGCTTTGCGACAGACGGATAATCTTTTGCCCTTGAATACCTTGCCGAAAGCGTACTGTCCATATATTTAAAATCCGGAAGATACACATCCACTATACCCTCAAGCAGCTTTAGCTCTGTCACATTTTCATATCCGCTCGTATTGTATATAATAGGAAGCTTCATGCCGCGGCTTTTTGCATCGTTTACCGCCCACACTATATCAGGGATATACTGCCCCGGTGTGACCAGATTGATATTATTTGCGCCTTTGTCAGCAAGTTCCATAAAGATATCACTCAGCCTCTCTTTACTGATTACCTTTCCCTCTTTTCCGTCAGAAATCTCCCTGTTCTGGCAGAACACGCAGTGCAGGCTGCAGCCTGAGAAAAAAACTGCCCCGCTTCCTCTTTTTCCTGATATGCATGGTTCCTCCCAATAATGAAGTGCTGCTCGCGCCACCTTTATTTCAGATGAAACGCCACATACGCCTGTTTGTCCGGTTCTTCTGTTTATGCCACATTTTCTGGGACACAATAAGCAATTCTCGTATTTATTCATATTTTTCATTTTAACCCTTGCTAAAAATAATGTTTGATACTACAATCTATATGATTAAAGGGTCAAAAGGTATCATCGATGC
>ULZP01022813.1_pt1 | contig 12683 bp, 9 predicted proteins | sample 1963281 | NCBI WGS metagenome assembly ULZP01 (sample SAMEA4835894, study PRJEB28245) | human gut metagenome | biome: gut microbiome; material: fecal sample | place: Denmark | collected 2008
CCATTGCATTACCTCCAATACATTGTCCTAAGACTATTATAAATTCGCATAGACACAGTATACCACAGGTCCTGTATCTATGCGATTTCTTTTTTATTGTTTTTGCCGATAAGTACTCATCTTCTACACAGTAACCTCCGGATATAAATAAGTAAGAATCATTGCTTTGGGGACGCCTGCAACAAATGCTTCTGCTCCTTCGCTATACCTTACAAATTTTGTATTACCATTCTTCTTAAATTCCTGATATGTCTTTGTGTGCTCCATATTAATCTCCTTTCGCTATTTCAGTTGTTCCTATAACGCAAAAAGAGGACATCTTCTAAATTTCTTTAGAAAATGTCCTCTAAGTAATACAATCTTTAATTTTATTCTCTTAATACAGCTTTGCTCCGGCAGGAATTGCGTCATCTAACATAATCAAATTCAGACCTTCGTGTCCGTCATACTCATACACTGCTGAAATCAACATTCCTTCTGATGGGATTCCCATCATCATTCTGGTAGGAAGATTTGTGATTGCTACACATGTCTTTCCAACGAGCTGTTCCGGCTCATAGTACTCATGGATACCGCTTAAAATCGTGCGTTTCTTGTCAGTTCCGTCATTCAATGTGAACTTGAGAAGCTTCTTTGACTTTGGCACTGCTTCGCAGGCTTCAATCTTTACAACTCTGAAATCAGATTTTGCAAATGTATCAAAATCTACAAATTTCTCAAAAAGTGGCTCGATTTTTACTTTTGAAAGATCAAGCTGTACGCTCTCTGCTGACACACTTGTTGTCGGCTCACTTGCTGCAGGAGCTGCTTCGGAAGTCTTATTTGCCTTCTTGTCAGCGTCTAAGGACTTCATTGTCGGGAATATCGTCCAATATTGCGAATATGTCCTTATATCTTATTATATCTGTATTTCCTTCTCGTTTGTGTCTCTGATTATATAAATCTACACTTATGTTCATAAGCGGTCGCAAATCTGTCGCATACTGGTCGTAAAGTTTTATTTATTCACTAATTCTGGTTCTGCATAATTTTTTACCATTATATGAAATCTACTGTCGAGAGTAAGAATAAATGTCTGTTGATATAATTGTGCAGACATATCTTCAAACTTTACAGTTATTGAAAATTGAAAGTCTCGTTTCGGGCTATCAAACTTCCATTTGGTCTCACACAATTCATTCACCATAACTATAGGGTCTTGTATTGGTTCTTCTCGAAATATAGTATTTCCATTTGAAGCCGTTATTTGCGTTACAGGCTCAATTTTAAACGCCGAACCATTTCCTTTATTCCTAAAATAAATTGTCATATGATGGTCACTATTTCCATTGCACATACAGGTAGAACTCTTATCAACAACTAAATATGGCCTTTTTTGTATTCGTATAATTTCCTTATCATATAATTTTTCTTTTTTGTATTGTTGTTCTTGCTGTTTAAGCGCCTTTTCTGATTCTTTAACTTGCTTATTGGCATTATGGCAAGTAATTATTATTGTCACCAGGCTAAATATACTTGTTGCAACAATACTTAAAATAGAAATTGTTAACTTTACTATTTCCAAATTGTCTGGATTCATAATTATTACATTTCTCCTTTCTTCTGTGCATCTTTCAGCCTATCAAAATATTCTTCAAAATTGATAAGCTCGGATTTCTTCAAATCCTTGGTCGCTTCTGCGTAAATCTGCATCGTAGTTTCTGCATACGCATGTCTCAGAATATCCTGCATAGCTTTGATATTTACACCTGCTTCACACATTCTGGTTGTAAAAGTATGTCTCAAAGAATGGTTGCTAAACTTTGGAAGAATAACTGCATTGTCTCGGTGATCTTTATCAAGTACCTCGAAATTACAGTCTCTTATAATTCTTCTAAGAGCTTTATTAAGTGTTCCCTGATGCTGAACATTACCGAAACGCTTTACAAATATAAAATCTCGATAACCATCAACAACAGCTTCACTCTTAATTCCACATTCTTCTTGATATTTCTTTTCCATGAGAAAAGCTTCTTTTACGATAGGAAGCATTGGAATTGTTCTCTCACCTGCTTTTGTCTTAGTGGTATTAATTGCAAAAATCTGCCCTGCCTCTGTCCTTGTGCAATAATATACCAATGTATGGTTTATATTGATTACTTCTTCCTCTAAATCAATATCACACCATCTAAGTCCTGTGATTTCTCCAACACGCATCCCAGTCCATAACATGATAGTAAAAATAGGATACCATCTATGATACTGTCCCTACTTGCTAAGAAATTTCTCGAATAACTCCTGCTCTGGAACTGTTAATGCTCGTCTTTTTTCAACTTCGAAATTTCGATCCTTTTTAAGTTCTTTTAATGCATTGTCATAAGGATTATATCTAAGATAATCATCCTAAACATCAAGCTCTAATACTTGATGCAATACTGTATGTATGCTGTCAATTGCATTGACTTGTATATTTCTTTCATCTGCCAGATAATTATAGAATCCTCTAACATCCGAACGCTTCAAATCTACGATTCTGCTCTTGCCAAAATCTGGTTCGACAAACATGGTGTACATGTATTTGTAATTAGCAAAGGTATTGTCCTTGAGACCTCTCTTAAGCTGTAACCAACTACTATACAAATCATTAATAGTAAGATTACTCTTATCAACTCTGACACCATCTAAAACATCTCGAAGCACATCAAGTTCTTTTCTCTTAATTTCTCAAGAGTGACCGCACTAATGGAATGCCGACCGCCTCGCTTGTCTCTCCATTTGAACACATAAGTTCCGCTACTTCTCTGGTATTCGCCTTCTTTCAAAACTCTATTTTTATTATCCTTGCGTCTCTCTACTGCCATGTATAATCTTTCATAACAACAAAGAGAACATGCTCATATTTATGATAACCCTAACATGTTCTCTTTGTCTATTAAAAGTTACATCTCTATCAAATTCCTGTCTATTGTTTTACTTGAATTGAGCACTCCGTCAATGTCTAAAAAAAATCAGCCATTTACTGTCTTTCCGTAATGGTTAATGACACATCGATTTCTGCCACAGATGAGGAAATTGAGGATATAAAATGGACATTCAGAAGGACAAGAAAACCAAAGAAAATATAAAAGGAAAAAGAAAGAGAGGGCTCATCGTCCCTCTCTTTCTCGCCTATCAGTATGTCATCTACCGATGTGTGCAACAACCTGCTCAAGGCATACAGGTTGTCGACAGTCGGAAGGCTCTCACCACGCTGCCACTTGTAAACGGCCTGCGTTGATTCGAAGCCCATATACTCCGCAACATCAGTCACCCTGAGGTTATTGTCCTTGCGGAGCTGATTGATTCGTTCTCCGGTAGCTTTAAGGTCTAATACTGGATAATTCATGTAAATGCCTCCTTGTGTAAATTCGTTCAGTACGTCACTTACTAATTACAACATCCTCTGCATACGCATCAGACACCGCTGTCTTCCTGGGGATGTAAGGCTATTATTATCAATTGCTACGTTTTGTGTGGTGTTATAATACATCAATTCATTTTATTTGTAAAGAGTTTTTTCAAATTCAAATACTTTTTAATTGTCACTCAAATTGTTATTTTCATCTTTTATATTATCAGAAGATGCATGCCATGCCTGTAAAACATACTTACATGCCACACCTCCAAATATAAGTATAAGAATAGCTATCACAATTTCTATTATTAACACCGGTGGAAAATTCGCTATTTCTAACCATCCTCCATCTCTATTTGGTGCAATTTTCGCAATAAAATCAAACGCATCATTCCAGGCAGAGAATATTGCAAATATAGTCATTAAACCAATACCTGCTTGAATTCGTCCGTCTCTTTTAGCCTCCTGTCGTTGTTCTATTTTTTCCATAACTGTTTGATTATAACGTTGTTTTTCTGCTCTACGATCACGCAATTGCTCTGCATTGCTAATTAATAATCGTGCTGATGAATCAACATTATCCTTTAAACGCTCTATTCCTAAAGCATCTTTTATAAAAAAATAAACCTCCTGTTCCAAAGGATCTGCTATCAAATCGTCTTCTTCGATTCTTGTATTTAATTTAACCAATCGTTCACTAAATTTCTCTATTTCTTCTTCTTTTTTTGATATTGTCTGAATAGTTTCTGAAAGACTAATTCCTATATTCCTTAATTCTAGCTGATGCTCAATAATGTTTTTCAAATCTAATAATATCCTAGAATTAAATATATCTTTATCATTTACAAGGCTACTTAAAGACTGATTTCTCTTATCAACTGCAGCAAGTATAGTAATTGATTGGTCAGTATATAAGCATGTTCTATAATCAATTTGTAAAATATTGTTTCTTGAAAACTTGGAATCAGATTTTCCAACCATATTTAAACAGCACGCTTTCAGCCAATTATTACTATATCTAAGCATAGATGGATCTATTTTAATAAACACAAATCTGTGCTTTATACTTTTATCTTTCTCCATTTCGTTTATAAGTTTGTAAATATTATTATACATAGATCCGTAACTAATATTATCATATTCTTCTGTTTTATCAATTTCTATTCTTCCACCATTATTTATAAAACTAAGAACTTTAACCTGTTTTGCAAGAAATGAACTATTTTCAACAATAGAAATGATTCTGTTATATGGGATAATAGAATTTACTCTTGGTGAATCAATGATGTCACCCAATTCTGAAATATACCAGGGATCACTTGTCTCACGAAATGGAATCATCGAAAATCTACCATCTTCTCTTGACCTACTATGATCTCTTCTGTATCTTTTACTTTGCTCATAAGCCGATTCTTCCTCAATCTGCTCGCACTGTTCTATAACCTCTGCAATTGATAATAAAGAATATTCTTTTGATTCTTCCATGTTTGGATTTAATGCTATAACTACTCTTGTTACTTCATCTACAGAATTTTCATCTTTAATTTGATATGGATATATTGTAAGTAAACAATGATCTTCTTCCCTAGCAAATATATATTCATCTTCTTCTGATGGTAAATCTTCCCATATTGCAGCCTTTATTTGTTGCATTGACTGTAATTTTGTATTCCACATTTTAATTAATTTTATAAATACCCGATTTTCATCTTTATCTCGAATATATCCATTCCCCCGCCTATCAAGAGAATTTTGGAATCCAGAATAATACTTAAATCCAGTTACGTTAATATATTCAGTCAAAGGCATTTCAAATAGATTTATACAATTATCAGTGTTTTCGAGTTGTTCTATGACAAGCTGTGCCAGATAAAGTCCCTCATCTAGAATTTCCTGGCTTCTTTTCTTTTTATCTTTTATTTCCGATCCTATTTGACAAAAATATGCATATAAAGTAGGTTTAGATAAATATTTTCCACATCCGCTATCAATTTTATTAACATATTCTGTTAATTTGTTAATTATTTTCTCAGAAAAAACGGCTGTCGGAAACTCTTTCCTTTCTTCAATCATTCTTTTAACTGCATAAACACTAAAAATGCAATCTGTATCCGGAATTTCATGAACATGTATTATAACTTCATTATTATCATTATTTTCATCAATATAATCTTGGATACTTTTAAAATACGCTTTATTTACTATAATGCTCTCAAATGCGCTATTACATCCTCCATCCTGATGATAGTCAAACACACCATCTTTCGTAATATTTCCAACATCAATCCAAATTTCATTTTTAAGAATATCGTCAGGTGCAATAGCACCATTATCTTCAAATATATATCTAAATTTTATATTCATTTCAGCTTGTCTCCAATAGCTTTATCTATACATAAATGTAATCATATCTCTTAACCATACATATCTTTTGTCTCCATCATTTGAAATATTATAGCTTTTAAACTGATCATAAAGTTTTATCATATCCAAACATAGTTTTTTTGAAATTTCATTTCTTTTTAATTTATCGTCTTTATAATTTAATATTTACATTTCGGCAAAATCACAAATTATTTTTTCCGTTTTTCCGTAATAAATCAAACAACTTTCCATTCGTTTTTTATAGTACTTTTCCAACTCTTCATTTTCTTTTGATAGAGATATCAATCTTAAATATTTAAAAATTAATTCACTCGGGTGAGCATTCAATTTCCAATCTTTTATTTTTATTTTCTCACCAAAATTTTTCTCTACATTTTGAAGTTCTTCCCACAAACTATCTGTCATTTCCGATAATCTAAATGTAAATAATGCTCGCACAAAAATATATAATGCATATTTCATATTAATTAGTGGATCAATATGTGAACCTTCTTCTAAAATGTATCTCAATTGCTCTGTTAACTCACTATTTTCACAAAAATAATAATATGATGTTTTATTATTTGTATCTATATAATAATGAAGTAAATATGATTGTGTTATTTTATAATTCGCAGATCCTTTTTTTAATTGTTTTAATGCCTTATCAAATTCCCTTTACTTCATTTATATTCTTCATTTCAAAATCCTTTATTCCGCTCAGGTTATTCTGCTAAGTAAACAACCCATTTATCACTAATTTTATTAATCACTCTAATTACTATGATTAAGTTTCTGTTACAAATTATACCATTTTTTATCGTCAGTTTCAACATTTTTTTCTTTTATTAGCTTGTTATAATGTGCATTTTTACCAAATTTCAACTGTTATACATCAAAAAAGAAAAGCTACCATCAATTTTGACAGTAGCTTAACTCATCTATTTTTTCTAAAAATCTATTTTCATAATCAAAATCAACAAATATGGTTGGCGATTCTATACAAACATATTGCCCACTATATCGGGCTGTTTTCACAAATATGGAAGTAAGGCAATTCCAATATTGCTAAAAAAGTAACAGTTATTGCCCACTATATCGGGCTGTTTTCACAATAGTATTTTCAATACTTTCCTAATTACCTTATCACCTTTTTTATAGAAAATCAATCTTTTTACTGCAAAAAGTGGGTCAACCTATTATCTTATCAATCACAGAACCCTTGCAACTAAAGCATTTTATAATTCACATACTTTATTACATATGTTGCCCCACTTTTTATGTATACTTGAACGGCTTATACTTCTCATTATCCTGAACCAATTTAACAATTTTATGAATTTCTTCTTTCATAAGGTTGTCATATGACAGCTTCTGACCATCTACTGATATTTTTGACGATAATTTATATTCCAATTCTCTAATAAAAATTCGCTTTCCAACATTGTTTAGATATATACCGCCATTATCTTCCTTTTCAAAATGCTCCTTATTATTTATCTGCAGATTATGAATAACTGTGAAAATAGTTCTATCTACTATAATTGGCTTAAATATTTCCGCAATATCCAAATTAAGAGATTCACTCCTTGAATTTGCAGCATGAACAAATCCTATTCTGATATCTAACGCCGTTCTATATATCTCATTAGCAATCCTTCTGTATATAAACGTATTACCAAAGCTTATCATCGCATTTACTTCATTCATAGGCGGGCGTCTGGTTCTCTTTTTAAATTGAAATCTGTCATCTGCAATCATTTCATCAAACTCTTGCAAATACCTCTGTTTTGCTCTAGCCTCAATAGTCAATAAATGGTTCACACTTCTACTCTGCTTCATTTCAGAAATACAATCTGACATAAAATCTATAGCAGTTTTAAGAGATTCACTTGGTTTGTGCTTATTAAAATATCTAAGATTCTCTCGTTGATTATGAAGCGATGCCGTTTCAATTTTAATACATATCATCAATCTATTTTTTTCATCGTTATATATTGATGCCTGCTTTAACAACGTTACAGATCTTTTATAATGCTGCTCTGAGTGAAAGCTTCCAATAAAATTTCCATATTTATCAAAAATATTAACATTTAACCCTTTTGAATTAATAAATTGCAAAAATGAGCTTCCCAATATAACATTAGAATAAACGTTAATAGACGTGCATGTTTCTATCGGAATATACATTTTATGTTCATCATTCTCAAACAGAATTGTAAAGTCCTTTTTGTTTAACACGCCAGCATTAATTATATGATAATTTCTGTCAATCTTTTGAATTGCCGAGCAATGCCAGCTTCCAAAATAATTCGGCTTTTCATAATTATGCCTGCAAACTGATATCGTTTTTGTTCCTTTTGAAAGCTTAAAGTCATATCCTAAATATCTTCTATCCAATGAAGGATATACAAAAACACTATCTTCTGAACAAACTATGCAGCTACTGAGCTCTCTTTTCAGAGAGCTCAGCTTTCCATCCGTAATCATGCCTTCAAATACAGAGTTTTGAATATGATTCAAGTACTTCCTGCATATCTTCATTACTTTTGTAACACGCTTTTGAGATACGTCATATGTAACAATAGCAAACATTAATTTTTCCCACTAAAAATAACAATTTTATTCCGGTAACTCAAATGGCAAATTCAAAAAAGGATTGTAGGTTAATCCATCACTATTTTTCTTTTCATCTCTGTTTCCATTATTTTTTTTATTTTTCTTATTCTTATTATTCTCGCTTTTCTCTTTCATATATCCATATTGATTATTTTGTTCAAAGCTATCTTTACTTGATAAAATTCTTACTTCCGGTTCAACTTCCGGATAGAACAATATCTTTTTTATTGTTTCCAGATATCTCTTGTCTTTTGCATCTGCTATTAAATTGCCATCTTTTATTTTATATTCAAAGGAATCAGATATAATGCTTCTAATAGATAATTTTGCACATGGCTTAGTATCTTTACCAATCTTTTTAATTCCAGATTCAAATATTGGTTCAATAATTACATTATGTCTAAGTAAAATATTTTGCAAAAGATTCAAAACATTTTTCTGATACTTCATATCATATGTAAAAAACCTGTCAAATACTTCACTATATAAGGATATTATGCTCCTATACCCACCAAGATAAAATTTAAAATGATCAATGCCATTTCTAAGATTTATAATATCTTCATGTTCCGGCAACACTTCAAACACCTCAAGACCGGCATTATAAAGAGTATCTGCCGCCAGCTTGAGATACAAAGAGTATCCGCAAAATGCACCTATCTTTCCTCCTACTCTGCCTTTGACACACTGACTTTCTAATTTATTCTTGTCCTTCCCCGGTGCATATATAGCAGCACCATTAACATACACTCCAATTATCTGATGAAGAATTGCATCTTTAATCGATATATCATCCAATACCAGATTTTTATATTCTTCCGGTTTCGCAGAGTCATTTCTAAGACAGTTATAATGAAAACCTAATTGAAAATACAGTAAATCCCTTTCTCTCATGAAAGACCAGTTTATCAATTGTCCCAGTAGCTCATTGATTATTTCACCATATTCTACAACATCGCGAAGCTCTACCCTGTTTTTTAGCTTTTGATATTTAAGTATTTTCTTCTGCTCTTCGTCTGTAAGCTCTGCGCCTTTTATCTTACATGTGGTTATCTCATCTTTTTGATTATAAAAATCTTCAATTTCATCTTTTGAAACAGGTTCAATAATATCCCTAAGAATATAATCCGCCGCAAACAACTTTGATTGTACTATATTTCGGTTTACTTTTGGATTACTTGGATCAACATACAAATCAACCTTACCTTGATCACTAAACTCTACCAATGCACTATACTCTGAAGGCATATCAGAATTATCAAAATCTACATATGATTTTAAATATGCAGCGTAATCATCTTTATCATAAAAATAATCCTCAAACTCATTTGATACTCTGGAAGACAATAACAAGCACACTTCGATAACCTGCACCCATTTATTAACTACATCTAAATTCTGAGCGATTACATGTAGCTCATTTCCTATACCATCGGCTCTTCTTTTTATATCATTTACATATTGTATATAAGATCTCATAGAACCTGCCATAAGATTTAGAGACCTTGAATTTAAAAACTTTCCAACAATATACCATTTTTGGAGTTCTGGGCTTTTTCTAACTTCTTCGCATAATGATACGTATTTTTTTGATGTCCATTCAGGCAGAAACTGCTCTTTATCAATCTCTTTAAGGCAATTAACCTTTAACGGCTTTCCTATAAATCCAAATAACTCCTCATTATGTTGTAAATAAGACGCAAATGCATTTGCTATTACTTTTTTCAATAAGAGTTTATAGTGTTGATAAATAGGCTTATCAACTATCGAATCCTTTGAACTTCTCACCTTTTTAAACTGATTATTCTGCTGATTATACTCTGTCATGTACATCTGGCAAACCTGTGAAAAAGAAGTACACGAACTTTTAATATTTTTATAATTATTTCTAAAGTTCTTAACTGCAAGCTCCTGATCTTTATTATCTCCCTTAAGATTATTTACAGATTCTTCAAATAACGCTAAAGCCTCATCTGACTGTAAAAAAGAATTATAATATATTTCCTTTAGTAAATAATAGCACGCGCTATACCACTTCTCCAAAGTGTCTTCATCATATCCTGGCTTTTGGTATTTGAGAGTGCTTGTTATATTTTCAGGAAAATATTTCCTAACCATCACACTGTTATATGATGGTACCTGCGCCGCTCTGGATACTTTGTTATTATAAAGATGATCTAGCATTTTTTTTAAATCATTATCACTATAAAATACTGGAAGATTATTTGAATAAAATCTATCCTTTTCAATATCAAGACAAATCTCCGTTTCTTTTATAAAAAGCTTTCCAAAAAATTCTGTATTCCATATATCATTATTCACTAATGCGGTCTTAAAATGAAAGCTTTCATTTCTAGCTGCGTAAACAGCCTTACGTAAATCATCTATAAAGCAAACTTCATAATTGTACTTATTTCCTTTATAGGCTTCCCTAAAAGCATCAATATCCCAGGAAGATTTTCCTCCAAAGAACTGTAATACTACAGAAACTGATGCCATGTCATCTTTATTCTTTAGTTTATTTGCAATGTCTTTTTTATTCCATATTAAGAAATCTGATTCTTTATCCTTAAGATTTGTCATATCACATACTGCCCTTGCGAGGTTATTAGCAGCAAAGGCTACATTGACTGCTAATTCTCTTTGTAATGCTTCCTGAGCCTTTATCATTTCATAATCAAATGACGTTATTCCGTGCTTTATTTTTTCATCTATACTACCTAGATTTTTAACCTTCTTATCTTTCCATATGTCATCTACTGTAAAATTATATATAACTTTGCCCAATGCAATATACTTTATACTGATGAGGTTAATTGCGTCTTTCCACACTTCTCAGTTAAATATCCCCTGCGAAGTTTAAACAATGTTTCTGCTTTACAACTCTTAAGTATACGTTCAACAGCATTTTCAATATGATGTATCCAATATTGATTAATAGAATCATTTTCAAAGAAAAGATTTTCCGTCGAATTATACTTTTCTACAACGGCTCGCGTATATCGATAACATATCATATTTTGTTTTCTTATACTATCAGTAAGCCTCTTGCGTGCTTTTTTTTCCAGAACAGCATCTAACTTAATCTTCTCAGTCTCTGCTGTCAACAATTCATCTGGTATATCAACAAACAGCTCCGTGTTTTTTTTACCGGTCTCATGTTTTTTCCAAACATCAAATTTAGTTTTATCTATATTATCAGATAATGAAATATCCATATCTTTTTGATAATGGCTTGGTGAACTAAAATATACATCTATTATTCTACGAAGTTTCCTAAGTTTCTCCATTCTCTCCTCATCATCTAGATTTGCATAATTAAGTAAAAACTCGTTCAGACCTTTCTTTTCTACATTTTTGTTAGTTACAGTATTCTTTCCCTCATCAGAAACCAATGGAAATGACACTTTGTCTCCTTGCGGTTGCACTACCATATTTTGATTTCTAACAGAGCGAACCATATTAGCGCCTTGTGAGCTCTGAACATTTGGGTTTAATTTTGAAAAATCATTCCTGATCAAATCTGCAAGCTTGCATATAGTTTTCTTATCTTTATCTGATATATTGCCATTGCCAATATTATTAATGAATACAACCATAGCATTTACGGAATCAAATTCTTGATTATCATATCTTGATACAACCAGACTATTTCTAAGCGTATAAGCTACAAAGTCCTCTAATTTACCTCCTGTAAAATGTGATAATCTATTTTCATATTGCATTTTTACTATGATTGCTTCATTATCGTTCATACGCTTTGTCTTATAACCAGATTCCTCATAAGAATAAAAAAGGACAGAATTTATTGTACTCTGCGATTTTTCAATATATTCAGAGCATGCCTCTCTCCATTTATAATTCATTATTTTAATATTCTGCTCTTTAGCTTTACGTTCATTTTCATCCACGGATAATGTTTCGTCATTTCCCCACTTTTTAGGTTTAGTACCCGTCTGTATGTGATTAAAAATATTGTACAAGAGTCTTACTGATCTATCTCTATCAAGCATTTGCTCCCTCAAGTCAATTAGATCAACTCCAGGAACATGATAAAGAACTCCCCCTGCGTTTTCACTATTATTCGCTACCGCTGCTCTAACGTTATATTCTTTTTTATATTTTGCATTTTTATCTTTTACTCTATACGTGACTTTTGATAGCTTCATATTCTTCCTCCACTTCAAGGTATTTACAATTTAACACGTTTATATCACATGACTAAAGTCCTATTCAATTATAGGCTCAAATGTACTTACCTGTCAATATTTCTTGTTTGTATGGATTATATTCCAAAAATGAAATTTTAAATTCCACCACCACATTT
>ULZP01024261.1_pt1 | contig 12340 bp, 7 predicted proteins | sample 1963281 | NCBI WGS metagenome assembly ULZP01 (sample SAMEA4835894, study PRJEB28245) | human gut metagenome | biome: gut microbiome; material: fecal sample | place: Denmark | collected 2008
TGTGGAGCCGTTTCCTCATGGAGCGTGCCTCGGATTGGAGCAATGTGCAGGTGGACGGTGCAAAGGTTGTGGCAGACGATCCGCTGAACGATATCACCTATGTTTATGACACCGGCAACCCGAATGTCAAGGCAGTTCTCTCTGTGGGATTGCAGGCGATTCCGCTGAATGCGGCAGAAGTCACTCTGGCTGATACGGAGAGAATCTATTACACCGGCGAGGAACTGACGCCAAAGGTTCTGGTGAAGGTGGGAGACCATCTCCTGAGGGAGGGAACGGATTATCTCCTTTCCTATGAGAACAACGTAAACGCCGGCAGGGGAACAATTCGCATTGCACCTGTGCCGGATACCAATTGGAGCGGCAGCAATTCGCTGGAATTTGTGATCGAAAAGGGCGTACCCAAGGTCTCCGTTGTGTGGGATGACAGCGTTTCTTACACAGAGGGTGATGCTGTGCCGCCGATTCGTCTGGATTCCGCCAATACGCCGGGTGTGCTGACCTGGGCGGCGGATACCTCCGACACCTTGAAATCCGGAGAAAACCGCCTGCAATGGCGATTTGTCCCGGCGGACAGCGAAAATTACGAAACGGTTCTTGGTACAGTTATCATTACCGCAAAGGAAAAGCCGGTCACTACTACAACAACGACTGTGACAACGACGACGACCACAACGACTACCACCACCGCAGAGACCACAACAACCACGACTGCGCCCACAACGACCACGACTGCGCCCGCAACGACCACGACTGCGCCCGCAACGACCAGTACTACAACGACAGAAACCACTACCACAACATCCACTTCTGCGGAAACGACCACATCGACTACCACAACCACGACCACAGAACCTTTCACAACGACATCCAGAGGAACATATACCAAGCAGACCAGACCGACAACCACGGAAACTACTACAACCACTAGCGCTACGACACAAAGCTACACCAAGGTAACCAAACCTACGACAACAACAGAAACCACAACTATGACCGAAACGACGACCACGACGACGACTACCACAGTGACGACAACAACGGAGACAACGACCTCGGAAACCACAACCAGCACTACCGTAACTACCACAACAACGGATACAACAGAAACGACGACAAATACAAGCAGTACCACAGAAACCACAGGCAGTACAACGCTGACAGTTTCGTGGACAGAGACCAGTACCACCACGTCTGCCTCTGCAACGACTTCCAGTTCCACGACAACTACAACAGCACAGACGACAACAGTCACCACAACTTCTGCGACAACCACGACCAAACAAACGCAGCAGCTGCCCAGAGTGCGTGGCGACGCCAATATGGACGGGCGTGTGGATTCGCAGGATATGTTCGAGCTGATGCTGTATATTGCGAGAAGAGCAGTCGGCGAAAAGGACGTAGTATTTAATGACAATCCTAACGTAAACCGCTGGCTGATCCTGCTTATGGATATCAACAACGACAGCGTGCTGGACACCCAGGATCTGTTCTATCTAATGCTGTACATTGCGATGCACGGCGTTGGCATGGATGTCTCCTGGAGCGATGTACTGAAAAACTGATAAGCAAATACACAAACTACAAAAATCCCCCGAAGATGGTGAAACGCCGTCTTTGGGGGATTTGTATTTTCTTTGGATGCAGTTTAATATGCGGCTGTCGTTTCTGCCGCTGTCGTCTCCGCTGCCCCGGTGTCACCGGATGCTGCGCCGTTGGTAATGGTGAGAACAAAGCCGCCTCGGTTGTCACCGGATATAGTATAGACTGTGTTTTCTGGCAGCGTAACTTTGGTCGTGCCGCTGGCATCAGCGGGAACGTAGTAGATGCTGTAGGACTGTGTGCCGTCCGAATAGGACAGACCGCCCGACTCTACCGGATAGTTCTGGAGATAATTGAGATATTCCTCCAGCGTGAAGTTGTTCTCGTGCATGATCGCAGCGTGGATTTTTCCCACATACCGGAAATGGTGCGGTGCATAGGCAGTTCCGGTGGTATCTGTCTTGTCGCTGGGATAGCGCAGCACAAAGCCGTACTGCCAGGAATTTGCCACCATCCACTCGTTGCACTTGGTGATATAGGGGACAACTTCTCCCGTACTGGTGATGAGTCCGATGTCGAATCCGTAACCGGTACTGCGGTCGGGGAGAATATTGGTATAGATGGAGGTACTGTCCAGCGTGCCGTCTAACGTGCTGTAGATCTGGAGATTGGCATAGCCGTTTGCCGCCGCATAGGCATCAAACAGCTCACAGATGGGCTGGATGATCTCCGGCTGAACTTGCAGTGAAGTGCTGCGTGTTTTGACGTTGGCGTCTGTTACCGCAGAAAAATCGCTCCATACAGAAGTGCCGGTATAGGGATGGGACGCATCTGCCAGAACCAGCGGACCGCTTGCCTGGTCGGCTGCTGTCAGCTGCAGCACAATGCCGCTGGGCTGGGTCTCTTCTGTGGAATCTGTTGCATTTTCTCCGTCCTCTGACGCAGTTCCGGAGGAGGAAGATGTGGTTGAAAAGCCGCCGGTTCCGATGATATTTTCCGTACTGCTCCGGAAAAACAGGCGGTAGACATAGTCTGCTGCAAATATTCCTACGATGAGGAGCGCCAGCGCAAGGAGAAAGCCGGCGGGGCTGAGGTGTCTCTGTTTCCGGTTGCTCATGGCGTGGAACCAGCCTCCTTTCCTGTAAAAATTACCGTTCCGGTTTATGCCGCCGGAGCTGTGGAAGTTTCTGTCGGATCAATGGCAGAACCATTTTCATCGGTTTCCTGTGCAGCCAGGTTGTCGGGCATGGGATAGCCGTCATGTACCAGACCGTAGATGGCGAACGTATCAAAAACCGCTCTCCAATAGGTGGGACCCTTTGCAGTCATGGCAATAAACTGTTTGCCGTCCGCATCGGTGGCATAGCTGACCAGACAATGCCCTGCCTCATCGGTATAGCCTGTCTTGCCTGCCTCAATGGTGATGCCGGTCACTTCGTTGCCGTACATCCGGCTGAACATGGTGCTTTCCAGCGGAATGCCCTCCGGATGCTGCTCTGTTGCCGAGGTGGTGTACTGATAGGTACCCAGAATCTCACGGCAGGTGTCGTTTTCCATCACAGCGCTCATCAGCATGGCAATGTCGGTGGCGGTGCTGTAATGATTCGGGTCATACAGACCGCTGGCGTTGGTGAAGTGGGTGTTTTCCAGTCCCAGTTCCTCTGCCTTCTCGTTCATCAGCTTAACAAACTCGTCCTCCGAGCCGCACAGATAGATAGAGATCGCCGTGGTCGCATCTGCACCGGAAGGCAGCGCAATGCCGTACATCAGATCTTTTAGCGGAACGGTCTCGCCCTCTTCGAATCCGGCACGGGATGCCTCTGCATCGATCAGCGGCGCAATGATGTCATAGGTCATGGTGAAGGTGTCGTCCATGTTTTCGATGTGTTCCGCCGCCACCAGAAGTGTCATGATCTTGGTCATGGATGCCGGATAGATACGTGCATCCGGGTCACGCTGTGCCAGAATGGTGTTGTTGTCCACGTCCAGCAGAACTGCGTGTTCGCTGGAGATGTTGTTTGCCGTCAGTTCGGTCACATTCTCCGCAGCAGTGGGATATGTCAGCAGGGTCTCCGGTTCTGTGGGAGCCTCTGTTGCCGGTTCTGTTTCTGCCTGGGCGGCAGTGTTCTGGGCATTGACTGCCGCAGGGATCTGCTGCTGTATTTTCGGCTTTCCGGTCTGTGTCAGTAAAACGATCAGAAAAACCAGAACAATGAATCCGCATAAAACGCCGATGGAGACATTGATCCAGATTTTTGAATTGCTGCGGGACTTTTTCTTGTGAACTCTCATTGCTGCACCTCTGTTGGAAAAGCGGCACTGCACAAAGCCGCTTAAAATATCATTGTCTTTTCGAAAGACCTTGCATCATGAAAACAATATGCACTCTACAATTATAATCCATTTTTACCGTTTTGTCAATGGATTTTAAGAATTCTTCATGAAAAAAGCCTGTTACAGCGCAGAAAAAAGAGGGCATCGGTCACAGCCGGTGTCCTCTTTCTGGATTTGTGCGGTCGTTTATGCTGCGGCAGCGTCCAGCAGCTTTTCCATTGCGGTATAGGCAACCAATACCTTGTCCTCGCCGCTCAGCGCACGCTGGCGCACAACGGCGTGGGTGAATGTTCCGTCGATGAACGCCCAGTAGGTGGTGTCGTCTTTCTTCACCAGATCCATGGTATGGGTGCTGCCGTCTTTCATGGTATAAGTCAGATGCAGCGCCGGGTCGGTGTCAGCCGGAACATCTGCGGCAGTGTCCAGTGACTCATAGGACAGATTGGACAGCGCAGTGTAGAATGTCTGGAACGATTCCAGCAGTTCCGTGTCTGCACTTGTGATCTGCTTTCCGTCACAGCTGTAGGTCTCGCTGTCGCTGTCCGCCGTAAAGCTGCGGTCGATGTCCAGGGTGGTATCGTTGAACGAACCGTGATATTGCACGGTGAAAGCAGAGATATCTGTCAGATTCACCTTATATACGGTGCTGAGCATATAATCCGAGGCATTGTCCTCCAAAAAGCTGAGGTAGTTGGAGTCCATCTTGAGGATCTCGTTGCTTTCCACCCGGAGACAATCCACATAGGAAGAAACAGACGGGTCAAATTCCTTTACCAGCAGGGTAGTGGTCTCGCCGTTTACCTGGGTGACCTGGAATGTGTATGCCGGCTTGTCAAAGCCATAGGAGGCATACTTGTCTGCCGTCACATCGCTGTCGCCGAAGTCGTCTGCCTCCAGCTCTGTGATGTTGTTGAAGAGGTTGGACAGCTTGGAGTTGTCTGCCCCGATAGGCGTGCTGAGCGGTTCTGTGAGCTGCCAGTCGGAGTTGCCGTCCATGTCCTGGAATGTGTAGACCGTTTCATCTCCACGTTTCAGCGTCAGCGCAGTGAAAGACGAACTCAGATCGTCCAGCAGATAACGGTACCGCAGCTGCGTTTTGGTCACATAGAGATAGCCGGCAGTGTCAGAATCCACCAGATATACATGGTCATCATCATCCTGCATCATATAAAAACTGGTGTTTGTGGGGTTCTGTTTTCCAACGTAGAGTGTCTTGACCGGTTTGTCCGCATCGTCTGTGTAGTAGGCGATGGAAACCGGATCAGACAGACCGTAGGTCTCCAGCTGCTTTTCATCCGCAGCGCCCAGATCCTTTGTGGCAGTCACTCCGCAGCCATAGGTGCAGAGTGCATCAATATAATAGGTGTTGATGTGCAGGGTGCTGCCCTCGGCAACCTGCCACTTGCTGTCGTCGTCCTTGTCAATGGTGTAGTCCAGTTCCGGCGTATGCAGCACCAGCTTGGTCACATCGTCGGACGTGAAAGAACTCAGCTGAAGTGCCGCAGCCTCTTCTGCCGCCTTCTTTTCCTTTTGGGTCTGATAATGGTCGATGCCGAAATATGTGCCGAAGCACACACCGATGAGCAGTACCAGCACCAGTCCGATGATGAGTTGTCTTTTCATGATTGTTTTGCCTCCTCAGACAGTGCTTATGAGTTCCGGCGCTTGATCCACACGCCGACGCCCACTGCCATAATTGCGATCGGTACTACCGTGAGAACTACCATCAGACGCTGTGCAAATCCGGAATCCTGCAGGGAAATGTAGTCGTTTGTCGTGGATTTGGTTGCGATGTCCATGTTGATATCGCTGTCGTACATCCAGCTGATGGTGCTGAGGAACAGATATACCGGCACGATAACGGTATCGTCGCTGACGTGTTCATCGTCGATAAACTCAGCGTTTCCGAATACCACCATCTTGGAGTCGTTTCTGCCCACGCTGGTGGAGTGTGCCGCCAGCAGGAGCTGACCGCTTTCTTCCTCCGGGTCATCGCTTGTGCCGCCGTAGGGTTCGCCGACTGCGCTGTCATAAGAGGTGATGAGGGGAGCGATGGTGTATTTGCCGCCTTCGTCATTGTAGCGGAAACTCCGGGACTCCGGCATAAAGGTGTACAGCCCCTGATCCACCAGTGCGGAGGTCAGGTCGGTCGCCTCGCTGTCGTCTTCCAGTTCGTTCAGTTCGCACTGAATGGTATAGGCGTCGCCGGAAATGTGATAGTTGTTGTTTGTCTCATAAACCCGGTCGTAGTCCATGTAGAAGCCATAGTCCTTCATGATCTTTTCCAGGTTGGTGTAGACAAAGCTGCCGCCGTTGGGGGACATGAGCAGGCTGATGTTGCCGCCGTTGTCCAGATAGGCGTTCAGTTTTTCGGATTCTGCGTCGGTAATATCCTTGGTGGGTGCTGCGACCAGCACCAGGGCTGCATCTTCCGGCACAGCATCTGCCTCAGAGAGGTTCAGTTCTTTTGCAGCATAGTTGTAGTTGGTCAGGTTAGTCGTAAAACGAGTGTAGCTGTCCAGGGATTTTTCGCCGTGACCGGACAGGAAATAAACGGTAGGCGTACGGTTTTCTGCTACACCCTTAATGGTGCCGGTGATGAGGTTTTCGCCCTTGAAGTCCTCGCCGGTGGTGTTGCCGTTGTCATCTGTATAAGTGGTGTACATGGAAGAACCTGGAATACGTTTTTTTACGTTGTCACAGATAAAGATCATGTCACCGGTAGAAAGGGTGAAGGCGTTGTCGGAGTTGATCTTTTCCATGGTGTCATTGTCCGTATCCGGATCGACCCAGATGAGGTTGATGGACTTGTGTGCATCATATTCTTCCAGCGCACGGTACAGCGTCAGAGAATCCATGTCGTTTTTCAGGCTCTCTTCCGTGGTCAGAACGTAGAAGTCTACTGTCTTTCCCTCGCTGTCCAGCTGATCCAGATACTTTTCTGTGGTAGAACTCAGACTGTACTGTTTGTTCGGGGAAATATCCCAGCTGAAATCCAGCCGGGAGACGATCATATTCAATACAACGGCAATGACCAGGACCAGGATCGCCAGAATCCACGCCATGCCGGCAAATTTAGTGTTTTTCCAGTTGTGGAAATGTTTTTCTTTGTTGTTTTGACTCATGGCAAGTTACCTCCGGCTCCAGCGTCTTTTTTCAATGGAAATAATAGTCCAGATCAGGAATACGACGATTTCAGTGAAATAACCCAGCAGATCGGAGAATCGCATCAGTCCCTGGGAGAATACATAAAACTTCGTCTGATTGGAGAACCAGCTCAGCACATCGGACAGCACCGGAATGCTGGAGAGGAACGAGTTTACACTCAGATTGTCCATCAGCATCAGCAGGAGCATGGCAAGCTCGCTCATAAGGATTGCCAGCAGCGGCATTTCCGTCAGAGACGAGATGAAGATGCCCAGTGCGATGCAGACCAGACCGAACAGGAAGAATCCGATGTAGGTACAGATGAGGCTGGACCAGATCACACGGCCGTAGATGGAGGTGAGGATGGGGTAGAACAGAGAGACGACCAGCATCATCAGCAGGATGGTGGCAGTGGCAAGAAACTTCGCCATGACGATCTGGGTAACATTCAGCGGACTGGAGAGCAGCAGGGTCTCCGTGCCGTTTTTCCGCTCTTCCGAAAATGTCCGCATGGTCAGCAGCGGTAACAGGAAGATGAAATAGAAAATGTTCACGTAAAAGATGGACGGGAACGAGAACGTATAAGTAGATGATGAAACATTGCCGATGTCCTGGATAAAGGTCAGCGAAAATGTTGCCATGAAAAAGGCAATGACAAAATAGGCGATAGGAGACAGAAAGTAACTCTGCAATTCCTTTTTATATAGTGCAAACATGGATGGTTATTCCTCCTCTTTCTGCGTACTGTCTGCTGTGTCTGCATCGGCTGCCGGTGTGTCTGCGCCGTCTGCCGGAGCATCGCCGCTCTTCTGGACAGCCTCTTCGTCCATTTCGCTGAGCAGATCTTCCAGACTGGAGTGCTTTGTCTTTTGGTTGACCAGCTTGACGAATACCTGTTCCAGATTCTTCTTCTCGGCAGAGACTTCCAGGACTTCCAGACCGTGCTGGAGCAGAGCGGAGAGCAAAGCATTCCGGACACCGTCGTTTTCCAGCTCTATATCATAGGTGTAGATGCCGGTCTGTACGAACTGGATGTTGTCCACACGGACAACGCCTTCCACTGCCCTGGCAATCTTCGGCACTTCTCTGGAGCTGCCCTGAATCTTCAGTTTCAGCACCAGACCGGAGTTGTCTGCCTCTTCCAGGCGTTCAATGGTATCGTCTGCCTTGATCTCACCGTGGTTGATGATGACGATGCGGTCACAGACGGCACTGATCTCGCCCAGAATGTGTGAACTCAGGATGATGGCATGATTCCGGCGCAGGTCCAGGATCAGATTGCGGACCTCCATCAGCTGTGTGGGGTCGAGTCCGACCGTCGGCTCGTCCAGGATCAGCACCGGCGGATCGCCCAGGATCGCCATGGCGAATCCCACACGCTGCTTGTAGCCTTTGGACAGGTTGCGGATCAGACGCTTCTGCACGTCTGTAATTTTCAGCCGTTCCATAACACGCTCGACTTCGCCCTTCCGCTTGGCGGCTGGGATGCCTTTCAGTCCAGCGGCGAAGTGCAGATACTCCCGGACCTTCATATCCGGATATACCGGCGGGATCTCCGGCAGAAAGCCGATGCACTTTTTTGCCTTGACGGGCTGCTGTGCAATGTCATAGCCCTGGATCTTTACCGTTCCGCCGGTGGAAGGGATGACACCAGCCATAATATTTAATGTAGTAGACTTTCCGGCACCGTTCGGTCCGAGAAAGCCCAGCACCTCATTTTCCTTTATGGTAAAGCTGATCCCCTTGAGCGCAGCCTTGCTGCCGTAATATTTGGTTAGGTTTTGAATTTCAACCATATGATTGCTCCTTTCTGCAAAAGCCGTTTTGTCGGCTTTTTACAACTCATTTTATTATCGCAAAATAATATGTTCTTGTCATATATAAAGTGTAACAGTATCATGAAATATGGGAATAATGGATAAAACGGATTCTGCAACCGTCAGAAAAGCTTGTAAGTATCGCAAAAGCAGTATGGCATATTTGTGTGAAAGTGCTGTGAAAATCCGGCGGTGAATCGGCGAAAATGCAAAATGAGACGGAAAAAGTGCGCAATGACAGAAAAATGTGGGTCATATTGCACAAAACAACGAGCGTGAAACTGGGCAAAGCTACAAAAATACAAAATTTCACAGCTGGAATTTGTGCAAAGGGTTGACATACTTTCGAAAGGGGTGTATAATTTTTGATATGAAAGAAGGCATCCTTGTGTGCGTCCTGTGAAAATGGACAAAGGATGCGTTCAAAAACATAAGCTGCTGTGCCCGCCGGATCCTGCCGTGAAGAAAGGATGCGAACACAGCGGAAATCATCATTTCCTACATTTATCTTTCAGAGAGGGGAATTCCTAAACTATGCAATTCAAGAAAAGCAAAACATTTCTGGCTGCTGTTCTGGCTGCTGCAATGACTTGCTCGGCAGTTCTGCCGACCGCTGCATCTGCTGCCGCTGGTACCAGAACCAAAGACGAGGCATACGGCGACAAGTCCTATGCACAGCGCTTTATGTCCCTGTACGATGACGTTGTTACCAACGGTGTACAGAACGGCTATATGTCCAGCACGAACACCGTTTCCGACGGTCTGGGCATCCCGTATCACTCGGTAGAAGATCTGTGTATCGAGGCTCCGGACTATGGTCACGAAACAACTTCTGAAGCACTGTCCTACCTGGTATGGACCGCAGCAATGCGTGATAACATCGTAAACGCTGCAAAGAACGGTGAAGTTGAAGTAAAGAACGTAAAGGACGCTTCTACTGAGACTGTCGGCGACCTGGCTAAGGCTTGGAAGACCATGGAAGCAACCATGATCCCGGATCAGCAGGGTGGCAACTTCATGCAGAAGGGCAGTCAGCTGAGCGCTACTTACAGCGATGAGTGGGAACAGATTGAAATGTACCCGACCGATATGGCGCAGGGCAATACCGCACAGAACCCGATCCACCAGAGCTTCTGCTCTCAGTACGGCAGTGATAAGGGACTGTACCTGATGCACTGGCTGGCAGACGTAGATGACTGGTATGGCTTTGGTGCTGTAAACGGCTCTCAGGGCGCACAGAGCGCTGTATCTACAAGCGGCGGCGGTCAGTTCACACTGATCAACACCTTCCAGCGCGGCGAGCAGGAATCCTGCTGGGAAACTATCCCGCACGCTTGTACCGACCTGCACAAGTCCTATGGTATCAGAGGCAACGGCGGTATGAAGGGCTTCTTCAACACCGAAGCTACTCCGGCTGAACAGTGGTCTTATACCAACGCACCGGACGCAGAAGACCGTGCAATCCAGGCTGTTTATGATGCAAACAGATGGGGCGTAGGCGATCAGACTGTTAACTCCAAGTGGGGCGGTAATCAGTCTATCTCCGCACTGGCTGGTAAGATGGGTGATGAAACCCGTAATAATATGTACGATAAGTACTACAAGGAAATCGGCTGCCAGGATAAGTGGAAGCAGGGCGGATCTGATAATGGCAAGCATTATCTGATGAACTGGTACACCTCCTGGGGCGGCGCAATGGACGGCTCCTGGACATGGCAGATCGGTGCATCTCACTGCCACGAATTCTACCAGAATCCGCTGGCTGCTTATGCACTGGTAAATGACTCCAATCTGAACGCAGGCATGAAGGCACAGGGCGCTACTGAAGACTTCGAGAAGTCTCTGAGCAGACAGATGGAACTGTACCTGTGGCTGATGTCTAAGGATGGTCCGATCGCCGGCGGCTGCACTAACTCCTGGAAGGGACGTTATGAAAAGTATCCGTCTGATGTGTCCACATTCTACAACATGGCTTATCTGGAACACCCGGTATATGCTGACCCTGGTTCGAACCACTGGATCGGTAACCAGGTATGGGCTGTACAGCGTCTGGCTGAACTGTACTATGTTGTGAAGTCTGACAATGCAAATGACCCGATGGTTGGCGACACTGGTCTGAAGCTGAGCGAAGCTCTGGAAAAGGTTCTGGATCGCTGGGTAGGCTGGTTCATGGACAACACCATCCTGGGTACTGCAAATGCAACCAAGACATTCTCTGCAAAGTATGAACCGTATGACACCACAGACACCGAGTTCACTGTACCGGATCTGACACAGGGTGTAACTGATGACGGCGAGTCCTTCTCCATCCCGTCCAGCTTGATCTGGTCTGGCCAGCCGGAGACATGGACCGGTAAGTACCAGGATAACAACAACCTGACCTGCACCATCGTTGGCTATGGCGACGGCGACCTGGGTTGTGTATCTTCTCTGGCAAACACTTTGATCTACTATGCAAAGGCAAAGGGCGTTAAGACTGACGACATCGCTGCTGCAAAGACTTCCTATGAGAACAAGACCACTGCATCTGCTGCATCTGCTACAGAACTGGCACAGCAGTCCCTGTACCTGGGCAAACAGCTCCTCGACAGAGAGTGGAACAAGTATCGTGATGATATCGGTCTGGGCGTTTCCGACCATAATACCAACCTGCCGAGACTGTGGGAGACCAAGCTGGCTCTGCCGAACGGTTCTACGCAGAATGGTGAGGGCAAGACTCTGGCTGCTGATCGTTACACTGGTAAGATGCCGAACGGTGACGTAGTCAAGGACGGCGTAGCATTCGTAGACATCCGCTCCAACTACAAGATGTCTCCGATGTATCAGGAAGCTGAGAAGTACTACAAGAAGGATGGCAACACCGATAACTACTACTTCACTCTGCACAGATTCTGGCATGCTGGCGACATCATGATGGCTCTGGGTACTATGTATGAGCTGTATCCGGATATGCCGGTTGATGACGCTGAGGATCCGTCTGACAGCCTGAAGGTTACTCCGTCTGACATCACCGTTGGTGTAGGCGAGACTGAGACTCTGAAGCCGAACAAGGATGGCTGCACATTCGAGACCGCTGATGATTCTATCGCTAAGGTTGACGAAAATGGTACTGTAACCGGCGTTTCTGCTGGTGAGACCACCATCAAGGTTTCTAAGGACGGCGAGACTGTTGAAGTAACTGTAACTGTTACAGCAACTACAACTTCTACCACTGAGACAAGTGACACTATCGAGAGCAGCACAACTGAGACTGAGACAACTGCAACCAGCAGCGTAACCAGCGGTTCTGTAACTCCGGGCGATGTTCTGCTTGGTGATACCAACCTGGACGGTCGTGTAGACATCACTGACGCTGTTCTGCTGAACAAGAAGGCTGCAAACGCAGTTGACTTCAACGCACAGCAGACTCTGAACGGTGACTGCTACGATCAGAACGGCGAGATCGACGGTAACGATGCTACCGCTCTGCTGAAGTTCCTGGTACACATCATCAAGGCTCT
>ULZP01037702.1_pt1 | contig 12337 bp, 10 predicted proteins | sample 1963281 | NCBI WGS metagenome assembly ULZP01 (sample SAMEA4835894, study PRJEB28245) | human gut metagenome | biome: gut microbiome; material: fecal sample | place: Denmark | collected 2008
TGAACTTCCCGGTTTCTCCGGATGCGACGCCGGCTAACCGCAAAACGGATGAAAACTGAGAACATTGTTATTTTATTTTACTTTATAAAATTGAAAGGTGGAAACCAATATGAAAACCCCGATGAACATTTATAACACTGCAATGAAGAAGAAAAAGAACCGCAAGGGCTTCTCCCTGGTAGAGTTGATCGTTGTTCTGGTAATTATGGCAATCTTGGCGGCAGCTCTGGTTCCGACCTTGATTGGTTATATTCGTCAGACTCGTCAGTCTAATGTAAAGAATGAAGCAGCTTCTGCGGTATCTGCTGCACAAACAATTGCATCTTCTGCTTTTGCTGACACGAGTGGACAGTATATTAGCAAGGCTACAGGTTCGAATGTTACATTGACTATTTATAGCAGTGGCGAAAGTGCTACATTTGGTACATTGACTGGCAAGAAGGGTGCCGCTGCAAATAAGAATGGTGCTCATACAGTTACTACTGATGATGCACAGGGCATTTTTGATACAGTTGAACTGTTGTCCGAGGTGCCGGGTGATGTAACCTATATCGCGATTACCGATGGTAAGGTTTCTGCTCTTTGCTATGAAAATGGCGATGACGCTGTATATTACAACGGCAGCAATTATGAGGTTGTTTAAGCTTTAGTTTAATAACATCTAAAACAATAGCAAAGCATTCAGCACATTGGGTGCTGGGTGCTTTGTTTGGTTTCTGGGCTTTTGGCGTTCTGTCGGTTGTTTTTCACTTTTGTGAATTGTTTGTGGTGAAAGAGAGAAGATACCGCATGACTCCTCAGTCAGCCTTACGGCTGCCAGCTCCTCTATGAGAGGAGCCAAATAGCCTCCTCTCATAGAGGAGGTGCCCGAAGGGCGGAGGGATAAAAGTATAATCCCCCTGTCAGCTTGCGCTGACATCCCCCTTTTCAAGGGGGACGATGAATAAGCCTCCCTTGAAAAGGGAGGTGCCCGATAGGGCGGAGGGATAATAAAAAAACAGAACCCAATCGCCAGGACACGACAAGAGGTGAATACCGTGCCAAATTACAAATACCGTGCCACAGCCATGAGCGGAAAGACCGTGCGTGGCAATCTGGTGGCATCCGACCCGGAGGCACTGCTGAACGAACTGAAAAAACAGGACCTGTTCCTGCTGGACTATACCCAGACCAACAAAACATCGTTCGGGTCGAAACTGAAACCTAAGGAACTGACCGATTTCTGCCGCCAGCTGGGCAGCCTGCTGGATGCCGGCGTTTCGGTGATCCAGTCCTTCAACATTATTTCCAACCGTGCCAGCATTTCCAAATTCGCCCGAAAGTCCTTTTCGGATATCACCACGGATCTGAAACACGGCAAGGCGCTTTCCGAGGCGATGGCAGACCAGGGCAAGGTCTTTCCCGAACTGCTCATCAGCATGGTGCGTGCCGGCGAGGCGAGCGGTAAGATCGGCGATACCTTTCTCAGCATGGGACAGCACTTTCAGAAACAACAGCGCATCAAGTCTCAGGTCAAGGGCGCTCTGGCGTACCCCATCGTGCTGATGATCCTGCTGGTGCTGGTCATTATCGTGATGTTTACGTTTATCCTGCCCATGTTCGGCGATATGTTCACGGACATGGAACTGCCGCTTATGACAAGGGTTCTGATGGGCATAAGCAATTTCCTCACCCATTATTGGTATGTTGCCGTGGGCGTGGTGGGTGCGCTGGTGGCGCTGTTTATCTTCCTCATGCGGACGCCGGCAACACGGCTCGCCATCGACCGGATGGTAGTGCATCTCCCGAAGATCGGAAACCTGGTGCGCATCGTCTATACGGCAAGCTTTTCCCGGACGCTGGCGTCGCTGTATACCAGCGGTCTGTCCATTCTGAATGCGCTCCAGATCTCACGGGACACGGTGAACAACAGCTATCTCCGCTCCCAGTTTGACGGCTGTATCAAGAGCATCCGGGTGGGAAATGCCCTGTCGGAATCCATTATGGCGATGGACGGCTTTGACAGCAAGCTGGGCGATACCATCAAGGTGGGCGAAGAGACCGGTAAGCTGGACGCAATGCTGCTCTCCACCGCAGACGACTATGAGTATGAGTCCAGCGCCGCCATCAAGTCCATGATGTCCATTATCGAACCGCTGATGATCGTCATTCTCGGTATCGTAGTCGCAGGCGTTATGGTCTCCGTTCTGGTGCCGATGTACTCCATGTACGGCAATATCGATGAAAATACCACCGCAGTTTTCGCCTGGATCGGGCGGACGCTGGGCAGATTTTTGGGCTAAGAGAAGAGAAAAAGAGGTGAACTTTCGTGAAGAAAAAGGGTGTTTCCGCTCACGTGTATATCACAAACAACAAGATACAGGTGCTGACCGGCAGCTGTGTGAAGAATAAGCTCCAGGTCGTGAATTTTTACGAAGAACCCCTGGAAGAGGGCTGTATCCTCAACGGCATTATCATGAACAACTATTCGCTCCAGAATACGCTCACCCAGATGTGGCAGAAGAACAACCTGCCCACAAAAAATGTGACGCTGGTGGTGAACGGCAGTTCCATTACGGTGAAACCGCTGAAAATCCCTCAGGTGAATCCGAAGAACGTCCCGGGTCTTATCCGGGCGGAGTTCAAGGATATTGAGGGCGTACAGAATATGCTGGTGGATTATTCCGTGGTGAACCCCAAGAACCAGGACGGCTCGTGCAGCATCCTGGCGGTGCTTTCCACGAAGGAGTTCGTCACCAGCTATATCAGCCTGTTCAAAGAGGCGAAGATCGAACTGGATGTGATCGACCTGGTGCAGAACTGCCTCATTAAGATGATGAAACGGCTCAAGTCGCTCCAGAATAAGACCTATGCCGTGTTTATCCTGGATAAGAATATGCTGATGCAGTGCCTGTTCTCCAACGACAACTTCGTCATGACACGCCGCAGCCGCATCCTGGCTGACCCGGCGGACGAAGGGTTCGAACGGGAAGTGGGGCAGAACATCAACAGCATCATCCAGTTCAACAAGTCGGAACAGACCGGCGCAGACATCACCGATATTTTCCTCTGCGGATTCCCCGGAGATTCGGTGCAGATGTTTCCGCATTTTGCAAGCAATTTCGGCGTGACCGTCCGGGCTTTCCCGGAATACCAGCCGGGCGAGCTGGGGCTGCCGGAGGGAATGAATCCCGGTGACTTTATCGTGCTGCTGGGCAGCTTGATCCGCTATTCGGACTAAATCGGACAGGAGGGATTTGGAATGGCAAAAATACCAAAGAAGGATATGAACCTGTATCCTCTTGTCGTTGCGCCGAAAAAGAATACCGTGAAAAAGGGTGCTCTTTTCGCCGTGGCAGGTGCGGCTGCAGTCGTGCTGCTGGTCGGCGGCTATGTGGGCGCAAGAGTCTATGTCCACACCCAGGAAAACCTGGTGGCAGAGATGCAGGAAAAGGCGAACGATGCGGAACTCATGGAAAAGATCAACAACGCCAATGCGGTGGCAGCGGACATCAATACGCTCCGCACCGCCGGGAACGCCTACAGTGAGATACGGGTGAAGATCGACGGCAGCCAGGAATACTGCGATAACTTTTCTGACGACCTGGTGGAAAAGCTGGTCTCCTGCGAAGATACCGTAAGCCCCAGCAAAGGTGCAACCAAGGTGGCGAAGATCACGGGGCTGTCCTATGACGGTTCGGTGCTTTCCATTGATGCGTATTCGACTGACAGCCAATATGTCTCCACGTTCGTGGCGAATCTGACACGGCTGGGACTGTTTTCCACGGTCACCTATGACGGCTATACCTTTTCGGAAGGCACGTATACCTATACAATAAGCGCTGTGTTCAAGTCGGCGGAGACGACAGTAACTGACGCAGACGGCAATCCCGTAGAGACGACAACGGAGGTGGCACAATGACAACTGAAGTTACTCGGAAACAGGCGATATTGCTTTCTGTGCTGTGTGCTATATTGGTCATTATACTGTTTTGGCAATTTCTGATTAGTCCGCAAATAAAAAGTGCGTCAAAAGCAAAAGAAGATCTGGAAACGCTGAACCAGCAGTATTCCGATCTGCTGGTGCAGAGCGAGAGCTATGACCAGAACATGGCGGCGCTGGACGGCTGGAACGAAAAGAACAGCGAGGAGACCAAAAAGCTGTTTCCGCTGAGCGATGCCGAGCGCATCGACCGCTTTCTGACATTTGTCATGCACGAATGCGGCGTGACCGTAAACGGGCTTTCCATCGGACAGACCATGCAGTACTATATTGACGGCGAGGGCAATCTGGTGACAGCGTCTCCGGATGATGTGGCGAATTCGTCCGGTTCGGACAGTTCCGGTTCTGAGACAGACAGCAGCACGGCGGCTTATACACCAACGGGTGAGTATTGCTGTGACTTTACGTATACCATGGAAGGCAGTTACCGCAACATGAAACAGATGCTGGATTTTGTAAACCGGGTATCCTTCCTGGGAATCACCGCATACTCTTTCAACAGTGTGGAAAAGCAGGAAACTGCCGCAGCAGACGGCACGACGACCGGAACAGAGGATAAATTCCAGGATCTGTACAGCTTTACGATGACCATTACAGCGTATATGTATAAGAGTCCGCTGGAGACAGACCGGGATACACAGACAGAAGAATCCACAGATGCTGCCGCAGAAACGCCGGCAGCGTAAAATGGGTGATGCCATATGAAACGGAAAACAGCACAGCGAAATGGCTCGGCGATTCTCTGGGCGGTGCTGGTGATGCTGATGATCTCGCTGATTTCTGCCGGGATCATTCTCGTTGACCGGATGTATTTCATGCGGGAGCAGGAGGAAAACAATCGTCTCCAGGCGAAGTTCTATGCGGAATCTGCCATCGAACTGGTGCAGTCGGATATCTGCAAAGAGGGAACCGCACTGACAGACGGCACGGACGGAACCTATACCAGTATGTATGTCAGCGCCGGCAATACCGCAGAGACCTTTACCATCTCGTTCCCGGATGCCGCAAACTGGACTTGTACGGTGACGGTCAACCACTCTGTGGTGAACGACAGCGAAAGCGATGTGAATAAAAAGCGGCTGTCCGGAGAGATCTACCTCACCGCAAAGGTGACACGCAATACCAGCGGCGGCGGAGAAAAAGAGCTTTCAGAGGTTTGTGCAAAGCTGGCGGTGAAAAACAACACCTGGCAGCTGATCGGCTTTTATCATCTGTAAGGAGATGGGCGTATGCGAAAACAACATAAGGGAACGACTGTGGTAGAAGTGGTCATTGCCTTTGCGATGGTCTCCATGTCCTTTGCCATTGGCATGATCGGCATTGCGTCCGGGTCGAACTTTATCAATTCCGGCGCACGGCTGAAAAATCAGCAGCGGAAAACGGCTGCGGCAGACCTGGACGGGAGCGGTGCATCGGTGTCGGACGATACCATTACCGTAACCGGAAAAGACGGCACGACAACGACGTTTGAAGTCCAGAAGCGTTCGGCGGACGGATTTGTGAAGTACAGTCCGAAATCGTAAGCGCTGTCCGGCGCAGAATGCCGGGCGTTCCGCTGCGGCAAAGGAGGATGACCAGATGCGGAGGATAGAAAAAAACCGAAAAGGCTTTACGCTGGCAGAAGAAGTCGTGACGGTTCTGCTGATCGGCATTCTGGTGGCATCGGCGTCGGCAATTCTGCTGAACGCCATGCGTATCTTCTGTCAGAATGTCATTATGTTCAACGCCCAGTCCAAGGGCATTGCGGTCATGGAACAGCTGGAGGATCGGCTGAACTATGCAAAAGAGATCGGCGGTTCTTACGGCGGCATTTCAGATATTTCCCGCAAGGCGGACTGTGCGCACCAGGTTTTGCTATCGGTCAAAGATGACGATGACGGGAAAAAAGAACTGGTGGAGGACGGTTATCTGTATTATTCCGATGCGGAGGACAGCAAAAATGAGATTCACAACGTCCTCTGCAAGCTGGGAAATTATGATGCGGAGATCGATCTGAAAAGCGGCTCCGGGAACACGGCGGTTCTGACGGTGCGCATCAAGCGGAATGACACGGTGTACTATTCGGAGGAACGTACCGTGGCACTGAAAAACAGCAGCGTTACGGTAATCACTGCTGCGGATTCATCCCATGTCTACAGCAATACGGGTACATCCACATATTTATACATCGGCAGTTTGGAATAAAGGTAAAACAACAGGGGAAAGGTGAGAGCATTGAAGAATTTACCAATCGGCGAAGTGCTGAAGGAATACGGCTATATCACGCAGGAACAGATCGACCAGGCGCTGCAGTTCCAGAAAACGCAGACCGGCAAAAAGGTGCGGTTTGGCACACTGCTGAAAGAAATGGGCTTTGTCACAGAGACCCAGGTTCTGGAGGCGCTGGGGAAAAAGCTGGATCTTCAGATGGTGAATCTGGAAGAGTACGAAGTCAATGTGGATGTGGTGGCGAAGGTCCCGAAACAGCTGGCAGAGAAGTATAATGTCATTGCGCTGTCGGAAAATGACGGGAAATTGCAGCTGGCAATGTCCGATCCGCTGAACTTTTATGCCCAGGAGGATATCCGCCAGATCGTGGATATGCCGCTGGAGGTGCTGCTGAGTGAGGAAAAGCGGATCAAGAAGGCAATCGAATATTACTACGCCGAGATCAGCACCAAGCAGGCGGCGAAAAAAGCGAATATTTCCGCCGAGGATATTGAAGTGCCGCAGCTCACCGCAGACGATGCGGACGACGATGTGCCGATCATCAAGCTGATAAACTCTCTGCTGGTGCGTGGCTACAGTACCAACGCCAGCGATATCCACATTGAGCCGTTCAAGGATTTCACCCAGGTGCGTATGCGTATCGACGGACAGATGATCAGCTATCTGACGCTGGAAAAGGCGCTGCATAACTCTATCGTTGCCCGTATCAAGATTATGAGCAATCTGAATATTGCCGAAAAGCGTATCCCCCAGGACGGCAACTTCCACGCTGTGCTGGAGGGCATTGATATCAGTATGCGTATTTCCATCCTGCCCACCACACACGGGGAAAAGGTAGTTATGCGTTATCTGGTTTCGGATACCAAGATCGACCACGCCGGACACTTCGGCATGAACGATTATTCCTACAATATGCTGATGAAAATGATGTCTGCGCCGAACGGCATTATCTACATCACAGGGCCTACCGGTTCCGGTAAGACGACCACGCTTTACATGGTACTGCAGCGTCTGGCGGAGCGTCCGGTAAACATTTCCACCATCGAGGACCCGGTGGAAAAAGACCTGCCCAATATCACCCAGACATCGGTGAATGTGACTGCCGGCATGACCTTTGCCGTGGGACTGCGTGCTTTGCTCCGTCAGGACCCGGATATCATCATGATCGGTGAGACACGTGACGCAGAGACAGCGGAGATCTCCGTCCGCTCGGCAATCACCGGACACCTGGTTGTCTCCACCCTGCACACCAATGATGCGATCTCTTCCATCGTCCGTCTGGCGGACATGGGCGTTGCGCCGTATCTGATCTCCAACTCCGTGGTAGGCATCGTGGCACAGCGTCTGGTGCGCAAGGTCTGCCAGTTCTGCAAATACGAAGAGCCGGTAACGGCAGAGGATATCGCCATTGTGGGCGACGGCATCCCCATGATTACCCGGGGCAAGGGCTGTAAGGTCTGCAACAATACCGGCTATAAGGGCCGTATCTCCATCCACGAGATGGTATATATCGACAAAACGCTGAAACGCATGATCGCCAGAAGTGCAGACAGCCAGGAAATGCTGGAATATGCAAAAAAGACCCAGGGAATGCGCAGTCTGATGGACAGCGCCATCGACCTGGTAAAAGAGGGCGTAACAACGCCGGAAGAGGTCATGAAGATCGCTTATTATTCGGATTAAACAGGGAAAGGATGGTATACTGCCATGACAATGAACGAACTCATTATGAAAGCCCGGGAGAAAAAGTGTTCCGATATCCATATCAGCGAGGGAATGCCGGTTTCATTCCGTATCCACGGACAGCTGCTGGACAGCGGCTTTTCGTTTCCGGCGGCAGAAACACGGGAAATGATCCTGTCCATGCTCAGCGATGAACAGCGGGAACAGCTGGAAAACGGCGACGACGTGGACTTTGCCATTGAAACGCCGGACTATTGCCGTCAGCGTGTCAACGTGTTCCGGCAGATGAAAAAGGTGGCGGCAACTATCCGACTGCTGAACAACACCATCCCGACGCTGGAACAGCTCCAGATGCCGAAGGTGCTGCAAAATCTGGCAGACCAGCCCAGAGGTCTGATCCTGGTGACAGGACCGACGGGAAGCGGTAAGTCCACCACCCTTTCCGCCATGATCGACTACATCAACAAGAACCGTTCGGAACACATCATTACCATTGAGGACCCGGTGGAGTATGTGTATGAGTCCGGAATGTCCGTCATCCACCAGCGTGAGATTGGCGTGGACACCAAGAGCTTTGCGGCGTCTCTGCGGTCTGCGCTCCGTGAGGACCCGGATGTGATTCTGGTAGGAGAAATGCGTGACTATGAGACCATTTCCGCCGCTGTTACCGCAGCTGAGACCGGACACCTGGTCATGTCCACCCTGCACACCACAGGTGCGGCGCAGACCCTGGACCGTATCATCGACAGCTGTCCGCCACACGCCCAGAACCAGATCCGGACGCAGCTGTCCACGATTCTGAAGGGCGTTATCACCCAGGCGCTGATTCCGCTGGCAATGGGCGGCGGCCGTGTGGCTGCCACAGAAATTCTGGTGGGAACAGATGCTGTGGGCAGTCTGATCCGTGACAACAAGTGCTTCCAGCTGGCAACGGTGATGCAGTCCGGCGCAGCGCTGGGAATGCACACACTGAACGCTGACCTGGCACGCCTGGTGAGAGCCGGCACGATCCGCCGGGAGGATGCGATTCGGGTATCCAACAACAAGAATGAGATTCTGGACCTGCTGAGTTAAGGAAAACTGCGGCGTGTCCGTCTGTAGATTTTCAGAGAGGTGAGAGAGATGAAACAAAATCGAAAGGGCTTTTCTCTTGTGGAGCTGATCGTGGTGCTGGTGATTATGGCGATCATTGCGGCACTGTGTGCGCCCAATATCTCTGCCTATGTGCAGGCGGCGAAGATACAGAACTATCAGACTGTGGCGAACAATCTGGCGGACGAACTCCAGACCCAGCTGCCCCAGAGCCGGTATTGGAACTGGGACGAGGTAAAGCAGAGTGCCGAGGGGATTCTGCGCTCAGATGCCGGAAGAGGCGTGACGCTTTTGAGCAGCAGTGATACCGAGGAAAAGTATCAGGTCACCGGTGCCAGCAGCGATGCCAATGCGGTGTTTACGGTGACGCTGACCTATCAGCCGGCAGAAAAAACCAGTCAGAAGGTGGATGTTGCGGTTTCCTGTGACGGGTATGCTGCGGCAAAGGCGGAGCAGAGCTGTAGTTTGGTTTTGAAGACGAATTATACGGATGCGGGAGCGTATCCGGTTGTAAAGAAAACGATTACAACGACAGAAACTAACGGATGGAAACAGTTGGATGAGCGTGTCAAAACGTATGATAACTGGGGAAAATGGCTGGATGAGAATAACAATAAACAAAACGATTTCCGAAATGATGCCTCATTCCCGGACCATTATAAGGGAAACAATACGCTTGTCATAAACACGACGGACTATGCGTGCAACAGTGTAAAGTTCATTCAGTTTCAGATGCCATTTTACTGTTTCTTCTCAAAAAAAGGGTATACTTCAGAGGACGGAACATACGGAGAAAAATTGTATGGTGCATATGCTTTTCCGAGTGTAGATGTAAACGATGGAGCAGGAACTGGTGCGCAGTATGATGCCTCTAAACGGGATTCGAACCGTGAAAATGTTTATGTTTACATTGGTGATGACTCAGATCTGGATTCCTTGAAATATGTTGGTTCTGGGGATAATACGGATGAGGCAGAACTGGCTGCACACGGTTGGGTGAGACATGATGTTATCTTTTCTGCATATGACGGGACATTTCGTTCTTATGCAGACCCGTACTCGGATGGTGCAAAAGCAGTTGCAGCTTTTAAGGCAAAATATGATACTACAATACAGGGAACAACACCGGAAACCGCCTCGAATGATACCAATGTCATTTATCGGGTATTTTTGAAAAATCCGGTATCCAATGCAGAATCCAGCAGAGGCTGGATCGTTGTGACTGGTTCAAATAGTTTAGATGTCAGCCGGGTCGTTTACATGGATCCCAACCAGGTTTCTATTTATGTGGATAACGGCGAAGTTCCGGAAGATTGTTCTGCACTTCTCTATAAACAGCAAACGAGTAGTTTTTACAAGCAGGCAGAGGACGGCTCGCAGCTGTATCGGCAGACATTGTATTTTAATATTACAAAGTGCGGATACGCAGTAGGCGATGAGCTTGTAATTACTTTGAACAACGTACACGCAAAAGAACTTTTGAACCTTTATCAGGGAACAGAAGCTGGCTGGGCATTTTATCTGGTGTCGAATGTGTCGGAATCTGCAAATGAAACAGGTTCGATACAGTCTATTCCGTATGCGTATAAGGAAGTAGATGCAAATTCTGTTCAGATAACGATTCCCTTGACATGGAATATGTATCCGTTTCTTCGGCTTAGCTTTGCAGGTGCATTGTTGGATGTTGGCGCAGATGTTTCCATTTCACTGAATCGGAAATCGACTACAACAACAGAAACTGACGAAACACAGTACACCCCCATGCTCACCATCAACGGCGACAACACCTACACCAACATCACCCTGGACTGGACGAAGTGTGACTATATCACCAACGTCGGCGAGGTGGGCATTCAGTTCGACAAATATCCGTCGAATCTCAAATATGACGTGTATTCCAAGGATTATACCCAGCTGGCATCCGGTCAGAGCCTGTCAAAGTTCATGATGAACAGCAACAGCGCAGTAACGCCCTCTGCGGCAGCCGATAAGATCGTGCATCTCTACTGCAAGGGACTGAGTCCGGAGGATATCTCCTGTAGTATCGTGGCACCCAGTGCGCCGATCACAACGGATACCACAACGACAACCACAACCACTACAACTACCTCCGCCGAAACCGAGACCACGGCGAAAACCACTTCTGCGGCGGAGACCACATCGACTACAACAAGCAGCACGACCACCACGACAACCTCTGCCACAACAACGACAAGCACGACCACTTCCACCACAACGGAGACTTCGACAACCACAAGCACCACGACAACAGCAACCACTTCTTCGACGACTACTTCTGCGGCGACCACTTCCACAGTCACATCCACATCTGCTGTGACATCGTCCTCTGTAAGCACGAGCAGTACGAGTACGTCTGCTACAACAAGTACAACTACAAGTATTACAGCGACGACTACCACTTCTGCGACGGAAACTTCCGGCAGTGTGGTGACAACTGTGGTGACCGGGGTGAACAATTATCAAGTACTGACAATTCCAAATTATAAATTATTGAGCAAGGTTGAATTTGAATTCGCTGGAGAAAATGCACCTGTTGACTGGGACTGTCATTTTACTGATTCAAATGGGTGGAATGATACATTTTCAAAAACATTTAGAACAGATGATCTAGTAAATAATAAATATCAAATTGATTGCGAAAATATAAATCAACAAGGCTATCTAAAAATTGGAACATATACACGGCAGCCTAAAATGAGTATTAAATCCGTTACTTTCTACTATAGAAATCCGAATGTCATAATTACCAATAAACTGCCGGATGGATATGCGGTTGACAAGGCAAGCGGTACAGCATTGCTGAATTCTTCTTATGAGTTTACTGTAACATGGAATCCGGAAGAATACCGTACTCCGACAGTGAAATGGAATGGTGTTACCATGATTCCTGTAAATAAAGAAGATGATAAAGCCACATATGCTGGTAAGATTGATGGCGATGTGGAGATTGTCGTTTCTGGTAGAAAGGAAGATTTAAGCGGAAATACGTTGGTAATTGATGATTTTAATTATGGAACTGAATATGATATATCTAAGTATTGGTATATTGATGAAGATGGTAATGGTCAAATACCAAAGGAAATCCAAGTTGAATTTTCAGATGGTAGCTATAACTTAAGAGCGGTTTTGTCGGCTGATAAATTTAAGACAACCTTGGGAGAAGGCAACGGAATTTTTGAATATTGTGCTTCCAAAAATAGCAACGGTGGAGAAACCTACGTTATTTCAAGTGATGTAATAAGTAAAATTAGTATGATAAAAAATGCAAAGATTAAATTTGAGAATTGGGGAAGTAATGCTAAAGTAGAGACTATCAAGTTTGTATATGCAGATAATTCTGAATTAGCCAAA
>ULZP01047947.1_pt1 | contig 12178 bp, 14 predicted proteins | sample 1963281 | NCBI WGS metagenome assembly ULZP01 (sample SAMEA4835894, study PRJEB28245) | human gut metagenome | biome: gut microbiome; material: fecal sample | place: Denmark | collected 2008
ATCATCCTCAGATCCATGAGTCAAATTAGATAGCCAGCAGCTACCTGCTAAAATTACAGTTATCAATCTAAAATGCCACACTGACTTTGCGTCAGTGCGGTGTTTTTTGGGTCTTTGTCAAATCGTATTGGTGAAGATCGATTCCCTGCTTCAAAAATGAAGTGGGGAATTTTTTTTAAGCACGGATACAGTCAATGCGATGCAATAGATTTTCAAAATTGCGGAAGTCACAACAGCTGCGTTTTAAGTTTTTGATCTTTCGATTGATGCCTTCCAGCGGCCCGTTGGAGTAGTCGTATTTGGCACTGTTGGCAATATAATGGGCAGAATGACGAAGCGTACGAATGGTTTGATCCATAGTGGTTTTGGTGTTTTCATAGGCAAAAATGGCGCTGTTAAGCTCGTCAACGTCACGCTATTTTAGCGCTGACTGAAGCTCTTGATAGGTTTCGTAAACCCGCGCAAAGTTAGGGTATTTACGGAGAATCAGGTCAACGGTGTCCTGTTGGGGCATAAATTCATTGATTCCACATGGATAGATTCAGCGATTGAAGTTTACGAAGAAGAATCTTTGTTTTTTTAAAGAAACAACTGCTGTTTCGGATCAACTGGAAGCACAGCTGCTTCAGGTTTGGGAAAATTCAGTTTATGCAACGCATGATTTTTTGCGTGATGCAGAAATAAAAAATATTAAGCAATACGTTCCACAAGCATTGCATAACGTAGAGCATCTAATTGTTGCCTATGTTGATGAGATGTCGGTTGGCTTTATGGGTGTCAATGGTCAAATGCTGGAGATGCTTTTTGTTGATGCCAGTCAGCGTGGTTATGGAATTGGCAAGGTGTTGATCAATGATGGCCTAAAACATTATCAGATCAGGCGTTGACCGTTAACGAACAAAATTATGAGCATATGGGCTTTAAAGTTGTGGAGCGGGCCGCAGTTGATGATCAAGGTAATCCTTACCCAATTTTGTACATGGAAAAAGACAATGATGACAAGTGATCAGCAAGTTGAGATGATAAAATAGTAAAAAATATCGATGAGGTAAGTCTATGTCTTTAATATTAGCGGTCATCTACTTGATTTTTGTCAGTCTGGGACTGCCCGACTCGTTGCTGGGGTCGGGTTGGCCAAAGATGCAAGTCGAGTTTGGCGTGCCATCTTCTTACGCTGGTTATGTATTTATGATGATCAGTGCCATGACGATCATCTCAGCTCTGTTGAGTCCCAAACTGATCCAAAGGTTGCATATTAAATGGATCGTGACGGTTTCAATTATGCTGACGGTTTTTGGCCTGCTTGGCTTTTCGTTTTGCACGCAGTACTGGATGCTTTTGGTCTGCGCAATTCCATATGGACTGGGCGCGGGAGCCATTGATGCGGCTATGAATCATTACGTTGCCAACAACTATTCAGGCGCGGTGATGAATTTTTTGCACTGCTTTTATGGTGTTGGGGCAATGATCAGTCCATATCTGATGGCATTGGCGATTAAGGTTGCGCACTGGAATGAGGGCTATCGTTGGACGGCCTTTTTACAGATCGGGATTTTGCTGGTTGTAATCAGTTCTTGGTCGCTTTGGCAGCAAAATGATTCTAAAGCAGATGAATCTAAAATTGACAGTGCCGGGATCAAAGAAACAATCAAACAGCCAGGCGTAATGGCAACGCTGCTGGCATTTTTTGCGTACAGTGCCGGTGAGGCAACGTGTTTTTTATGGGTGCCAAGCTATTTTGCAGGTACCAGAACTGGAATAAGCAGCGAGCTCGTGGCCTCGTTTGGTTCGCTGATCTTTGGCGGCTTGATGATTGGACGACTGATTGCCGGTTTTATTGCAAATCGATTGGGTGATCGGCGTATGATTCGAAGTGGAACGATGGTGGAGCTGATTGGGATTTTGCTGACGGCGCTGCCGATCAAAGGCTATCTAGTGGCGGCAATCGGCTTTTTGATCATTGGTATTGGGATGGGACCAATCTATCCGTCAATTCAGCACATGGCACCAATTAATTTCGGCAAGCGCTACAGTGCGGCCGTAATTGGCTTGCAGATGGCTTTTGCCTATACTGGATCAACGTTTATGCCGACTGTTTTTGGAATTTTGCAACAAAAACTCGGTATCTGGATCATGCCGCTGTATCTACTAGTATTTGCTGGATTAAGCTTTGCATTGTTAGAGCTGTCGTATCGCCAAGAAGCAAGACTGTAAAATTGATTATCAAGAGGTGTCAGCAGTGGCATCTTTTTTTATTTTGGCAGCTATAGGAATTTAATTGACTTAAAGTTAACTTGAAGTAGTAGCATAAAATTTGAAACGAGGTCCAGCCATGACAGAACTGACGATTACGCAAACCAGCCAAAAGTATCATCTTAAACCAGCCACGCTCCGCTATTATGAACAGATTGGCCTGCTTCCAGATGTTCCTAGGCATTCAAATGGTAATCGCTATTATGATGATCAGCTGCAACAATGGATTGAGATGATCGTGTGTCTGCGTCATTCCGGAGTACCGGTTGATGTTTTGGTTGAGTATGCCGAACTGCTTAAGCAAGGCGATTCGACACTGCAGGCTCGTGAGAATCTATTAAAGAACCAGTTGGCAGTCTTGGAAGAAAAGCGGCATAATCTGGACCGCTCGATTCAGCGACTTGAGTATAAGATCTCGTTATATGAAACTGGTGAGATCAAAAAAGAAAAATCTTATTTTGATAAGTATCGAATTTTAGACGACTAACGGAGGTACTGTTATGAAAACAGTCATTAATCTTTTCCATCCAAACTATCAATATTCACAGGTTAACAGGGCAATGGTGGATGCCGTTAAAGATGAGATCGAGGTCCGCAATCTGGCCGAACTTTATCCAGACTTTAATATCGACATCAATAAAGAACAGCAGGTGATGGCTAATGCCGATCGCATTGTTTTGCAGTTTCCGCTGCAGTGGTATTCAACGCCGGCTCTGTTAAAGCACTGGGAAGATCAAGTCTTTACCTATGGCTGGGCTTATGGGAGTCAAGGAAATGCCTTGCAAGACAAGCAGTTGCTGATTACGGTAACGGTTGGCGCTGATAATTATGGCCGTGATGGTTTTGTCAAATATACGGTTGATGAATTATTACGGCCACTGCAGGCAACCAGCCGTTTGATCGGGATGAAGTACATGAAGCCATTTGTCGTAATGGGGGCATCTTCAATCAGCAATGCCGAACTTAAGAACGTGGGGCCAAGCTATCGCAAATATTTAAATGATGAAACGATTCCGGTACTTGGCGACTTTGAATAAACGCTGATTGAATGCCACGGGTGGATTAAAGAAAGCTGGTTAAAAAATGGAATATACGAAGCTGGGTAATACCGATATTGATATCTCAAAGATTTGTGTTGGCTGCATGAGCTTTGGTAAGCCAGGAACCATGCATGACTGGACGCTGGATGCTGCCGAATCAGAAAAAGTCGTTAAGCATGCTTTAGATTTAGGAATCAATTTCTTTGATACGGCCAATGGCTATTCAAAGGGGACCAGTGAGCAATACCTTGGCCAAGCCATTAAGAAGAATATTGCGCGCGATCAGGTCGTAATTGCCTCGAAAGTCTATTTCAACTCAGGACGACTTTCTGCTGCAGCTATTCATCGAGAGATCGATGGCACCTTGAAGCGACTGGGGACTGACTATCTGGATTTGTACATCATTCACCGCTTTGATTATGAAACGCCAATTGAAGAAACCATGGAAGCTTTAAATGGCCTGATAAAAGCCGGCAAAGTTCGGGCAATCGGGGCCTCGGCAATGTATGGCTACCAGTTCTACAACATGCAGCTGGCCGCCAGAGATCATGGCTGGGCTCAGTTCCAATCCATGGAGAATCACTATAACCTGCTTTATCGTGAAGACGAGCGCGAACTGATTCCGATCTGTAAGCAAATGGGTGTTTCACTGATGCCATATAGTCCTTTGGCAGGTGGTCATTTGACCCATCCAGGTTGGCATACTGATTCACTGCGCAGTAAGACTGATCGCGTGCTGGCTGGCAAGTATGATGATTATGAGCAGCAAGATCTTTTGATTATTCAGCGCGTAGAAGAACTGGCTAAACGCTATGGCGTCAAGATGGCTCAGATTGCTCTGGCTTGGCATTGGGCAAAGGGAGTAGCTTCGCCAATCGTTGGTGGTACCAAGACCAGTCATTTAGATGATGCGGTCAAAGCATTAGACGTTAAACTAACGCCAGCAGACATTGCCTATCTTGAAGAACCATACACGCCACATAAAATCGTTGGCGCCATTAACCATAACCCAGCAGAAGGTGTGGTTTTGCTGGATGAGAAAAAGTAATGGGGTAACGCAACCGGTTTTGATCAATTGAAGAGATTTAAAAAGAGGGGTCTAAGTGGGCACCTCTTTTTAAATAATTGAGGCAAGGTAGGTGCTTTTTACCCAATCTGTAAGGCCAAATAAATCCACCAGCAAACGCTCGAAGTGATCGTGGTCTGGACCCGACAGTAGTTTGACGGGTAGCTGATCGACCATCTTAGGATTTGGGTTGACTGTCGTAATCGATTTGGAGATCGTTTTAAATCCCCGCTATTCTGGCATTTGCTGACTGGTGGAAAGCTGACGGGGAACTGTCGTGGTCAAAGATTATCGGATTTGGTATGATTGAGAAAAATTAAAGGGGAGATCAAAATGCGTGAAAACCAAATCAAAAAGCTACGTCAGTCTCAAAACCTTTCCCAGGAAATGTTGGCTGAAAAAGCTCAGGTTTCGGTAAGAACGATTCAGCGCTTAGAAGCCGGTGAGGAAGCCAGTGTTGAAACGTTGAATCTGGTTGCTGGCGCATTAGGCGTTGGCATCAAGGACTTGTATGATGTGGAAAAAAGCAGTGATTATGAAGAAAAAATTGCATCGGCTGACCAGAAACTGCAGTACCAATTAGGCATGCGGCATAATGAATACAAGAACTTCAAACAGCTTTATGACACCTGCTACATTATTTTGATGCTGCTCTGGGGTGCATTATTTGGCTTGGTGCCAGGCGGCGTTGCACGATCGGTTATGGGCGTACTCTGGGTTGGTGGCTGGATGATTATGGGGCCTCTTCAAAAATATATCGTGCTCAAAAAAGTCAGTCCCAAGCTGGATGCCAAATATCCAATGACTGCCAATCGCTTAGATAAAAACGAAATTCATAAAAAAGAAAATGATGATTAGAGTTTTAGCCGTCAGCCGTTTAGCTGGCGTTTTTGGGTTGATGTTGCATAGCGATAAAAAGTACCTAAATAAAGCAGGAATTGGTTATCGAATTTGATACGGCAGATAATATAGTCGATCTTCAAAATCAGTACTTATACGTAGATTAAGATTATAAAAATCATGTATTGGTAGTATAGTGAAAAAACGAATGGGGTGATCCAATGAAAGTACTGCATATTGGCAAGCAGGGCAACTTGCAGCGATTTGCGGCTGCTGACGGCTTTTTGCGCTCGCTGGAACTAACCGATCTAAAACCAGGACTGCCAGTCAAAGAGTATTTAGACCAAGCAGGCGATGCTGATTTTATCGTCGTTGATGCTATTTCCAGCGTCTCTGGCGAGTTGATCAAGCAGATGCCCAATCTAAAAGTAATTCATTCAGAAGGCGTGGCCTATAACGCAATCGATCTAAAGGCTGCTGATGAATACGGCGTTTATGTTTGCAACGCTAAGGGAATGAATGCCATGGCGGTTGCCGAGCAGGCGGTTTTGCTGATGGTGGGAATGCTGCGCAATGTGGTTGTCAACGATGCGGCCGTACGCAATGGACATCAGATTGAAACTAAAGAAGGCTACATGCAAAACGGCAATCTGTATGAGCTGGCTGACTGCAGCGTGGGACTAATTGGCTTTGGTGACATTGCTCAAAAAACGGCTCGTTTGTTAAAAGCTTATGGCGTCAAAGAAATCTATTACTACAAGCGTCACCGACTTGATCTAGAACAAGAGCAACAGTTTGGCGTGCAGTATCGTGAATTGGATGACTTATTGGCAAGCAGTCGGATTGTCAGTCTGCATCTGCCAGTTACCGATGCTACTATGCATATGGCTGATCAGGACTTTTTTGCCAAAATGCAGCCAGGCAGCTACCTGGTTAATACGGCCCGTGGCGAACTGGTTGATGATGCAGCGTTGATTGAAGCACTTAAATCAGGACGTTTGGCGATGGCTGGCCTTGACACGCTGGATCATGAGCCAGTTTTAAAAAATCATCCGTTGTTGAACCAATCATCTGGAATCACGCGGCGGTTGTTACTCAGTCCGCATATTGGCGGGATTACCGCGGCCAGCTTTTATCGCGGCTATGCCATGATTGATGAGGATCTGCGGCTGATTGCGCAAGGTCGAAAACCTAAGCGAGTGGTTAATCATCCCCAGATCCATGAGTCAAAATAGATAGCCGGCAGCTACCCGCTAAAATTACAGTTATCAATCTAAAACGCCACACTGACTTTGCGTCAGTGCGGCGTTTTTTGGTAAGGTCTTGGTAAAAGGAACGGTTTTTTATCGATGAAAAGAAAGGTGCCAATTAAGCAGTTAATGAAGCCTTGGAATTATCGTACGTCAAAAACAGGTGCAGCAGCTGGCAAAACACCGATTTTCCCATTCAGAAATGCGTCTCTTGTCTTATGTCAAAGCAGCTGGTTCTGAAGCGGCCTATCAACGGCTTACTAAGGACCTGGACATCTTACAGGGAATGATTTCACGCTATGTCAAACGTTTAGCTGAATTGGGACTTTTGGAACGCTATCATAAAGAAAATGATAAAAAGACCGTTTACCTAAGGCTGACGTCAACCGGCAGCATCGTTGCTGATATGCATAAGCAAATGCATGAAAAAGAGAATGAGCATTACGCGGCCATTCTAGCTGATCTGCCAGCGGAACATATTGCCAATGCGCTTGAAGTTTTAAAAAAATTAACCCTTTAAAAAACTAGAAATCTTCTCAGCGGCGGGGATGGCATACTGAAAAATTGAGCCATGGCCGGCATTCGGGAAAATCAAAAGTTCACTGTTCTTGATCAGTTCGTGCATTTGGTAGCTGTTGCTGGTGGGGACCATCGTATCATTGTCACTATTAATAATTAGGGTAGGCATGGTGATGCGACTCAAGTTATCTGCTGGAGCGGTTCCCCACTTTTTGATGGCGCGCAGCTGACGTCGAAAAGAAGCAATGGTAATTTTTTGATCAGCAAAATCAGGCGTTCTTTGCCTCAAACGGCTGAGGACTCGTTCAGCTTCTTTAGCGCCACGCTGGTCATGGGGATAAAAAATGTAGCGTTTGGGGTCAGTACGCATTGAAGAATGCTTTAATCATGGCAGTAAAGGTTACCAACGAGACACGATCAATTCCCTTGCCGCCACGCGGTCCTGTACCTACTAAAATCAAACGTTCTACCAGCTGAGGCGCTTGTTCAGCTACAGCTTGCGCAATCATCCCGCCCATTGACAGTCCCAGTAAATTGATTTTTTTAAAGCCGCGCAGCTCGATGAATTTAACTGCTTGATCAGCCATTGCCTCAATGGTTAATGGGACCTGTCCGCTGCTGGCGCCGACACCAGGCAGATCAATGACCACCAGGTGATTTTTAGCCGCTAGCTGATCGATAAAAAGCGGATCCCATTCATCAAGCGTTGCCGAAAGATGAGTCAGCATTACCAGCGGCAGACCAGTATTTTCCGTTCCTAATTCGCGATAGGCAATCTGATTGAGATATTGGTTATGAGTAGTTAAGTATGAAGTCATCTTTTTGCTCGCTCCTAAAAAGTAATGACGGTCTTACCCTTGGCATGGCCTTGGGCGACTTTTTGCAGGGCCGTGTTGAGTTCGCTGAATGGATAGACTTGCTCAACGACTGGATGCAGCGACTGCTTTTCAAAAATATCAGCGGCTTGTTGCAATTGTTTGCCATCCGCGTGGACAAAGATGAAGAAATATTTCTGCTGATGCTTGGCGGCCATTTTATCCAATCGACTGCCGGCCAGACCAAACAAAATCTTTTTAAAGAAGGGAAGCTGCATCCGCTTGGCGAAGTCGCCATTTGGCATGCCTTTTAATGAAACCAGGCTGCCTCCTTGCTTAAGGATCTGGAATTGTTTTGCCGTTTCCTGACCGCCCAGCGTATCAATAACATAATCAACGTCTTTTAACACTTTGACATAATCAGTCTGTCGATAATTGATAAACTCATCCGCGCCCAGCTTTAAGACCCGTTCAGCATTGCGACCGTTGCCATTGGTGATGACATACAGTCCCATCGCTTTCGCCAATGGAATGGCCATTCCGCCAAAACCACCAGTTCCCCCTGAAATAAAAATTCGCTTGCCAGGCTGCACGTTCAAAAGCTCAAAAGCCTGCATGGCGGTTAGAGCCGTCAGCGGAATAGCCGCAGCCTCCTCACTGGAAAGGTAGGCTGGGACCTTGGCAATTGCTTGACTGTCGATGGCCGCAAATTCCGCAAAGGCGCCGGGGTGATCAAGCGGCAGCCGGGCAAAGACGCGGTCGCCTTTTTGGAATCCTTTAACGTTGGCGCCCAAATCGATGATCTCACCAACAAGTTCATTACCAGCTACGATTGGCAGATGGTAAGGGATGATCAGTTTGACTTCGCCTTTGGTAATCATGTTGTCAACGGGATTGACCCCGGCAGCTAAAGACTTTACCAACACTTGATCAGCTGAGATGCTGGGCGTTGGCAGATTGCTAAATGACAAGTTGACGTCTTTTTTGTTGTATTGATTAAGAATGGCTGCTTTCATTTTTTTCCTCGCTTGCTTGTTGTTTAAGATTGTCGATAATGTTGCTGAGCGACTGTTGGGATAATTCATTAGCCAGATCAGCTTCGATATTTTGAAAAGCTGGACTTAACGCGCCTTGAATATACCGGCCAACCGGGCAGGCAGCGTTAGGATTTTGGTGAATATTGAAAAGGTGGACCTGTGAGGTTTCTTGAACGGCTAGATAGACGTCAAGCAGTGAAAGCTGGTTTGCGGGCTTGACGAGAAAATAGCCTGGTTTGCCTTGATGAGTCTCAATCAAGTTGTCATTTTTTAAGAGACTGATGATCTTGCGAATATAGCTGGCGTTGGTGCCGACACTGATGGCCAGATCCTTGGAAGAAAGCGTACGGTCAGATTCGGCAATCATCACCAGAATATGTAAGGCAACGGAAAATTTGGTATCCATGGTTTCCTCCTTTTTGTACTTGTATTTAATACAAATACAAGATTGCTAAAAAGTTTTTCGACAGTCAACAATTATGCTGTTGCTGAGCAGCGTCTTTACCAAAATGGAACGTTTTTGGCTGACGAAATAGAAAAATACGGTTGTCTGCTTTGCCAATTCAATGTAATAAGGTGTTTAAGGAGCCTTTCCAAGATAGCCAGTAAATGTTCTAGGTAATGTTAATGACTTAGATCAGCAATCTTTTCAAAGTTTTTTGGCAGCCGGTCTTTATGGTCAGCCGTCAATGTTAAGATAAGCTTAAGAAGTTAAAAAGGAGTTGATCAATTATGCCATGGCTTAAATTAAATGCTGGTAGTATTGTATTTGATATAAATATGAAAGACTGCGATGCAACCGAATTAATCCAACTCAAAATCAAAGGTGCAGGCATTAATATCAACCAAAAAAATCGGGAAGTGCCTAAAGAAGAAATGATCTACTTGGCATGCGCATTGAAAAAATGTCTTGCCCAAACCAACTATCACTGGCAGTATGGCGATTCGGTCAATGGTCAATATGGCATTTTTCTGGAAAGTGAGGAAGGCGATAAGTATGGTGAATTTATTTACTACCTGGAAGCTCACTCGGCCAGCCGTGTCGTAATTGATTTTAATGAGCAAAATATGCGCTTTTTAATGGAATATATTGAAATGGTACTAGGCAAGATTGATTTTGATGGCGAGCTTGCCCAACAGCTGTATGCCAATGGCAAGTTATATTAGCTTATTCATCAGCCGAGCGATTGAAATGTACCAAATCAAGCGTCTGAGTCATGATGCCCAATCAAAAACCCCCGACCAGCGTTAAGCTGAGCGGGGGGCGAATACCAGGAAAGGCGACTAGTTAATTCGGATGGCACCGGTCTGAAAAACTTGCCAGTTAATCTTCATCGCTGGCCTGGTCGACGGCATCAATCACGCCATAGCGGAAACCGTGCTTTTCCAAGGCAGCCAGACCGCGAATCGTAGTACCAGCAGGGGATGCCACTTGATCGCGCAAAGTAGCTGGCGACTGGTGCGTTTCATAGGCCAAGGCACCAGAGCCCTTTACCATGCTGGCGATCAGGCGGTAGGCAGTTTGCCGATTCAAGCCATGCTTGACGGCGGCATCACTCATGGCATCCATAAAGACGTCGACAAATGCGGGACCGCAGCCACCAATTACGCCTACGATATCCAGTTGTTCTTCAGAAACCAATACCACGTCGCCCAGATCATTAAGCAATTGAACGATGGTATCCTTAACGGGCTTATCAAACTTAGGATCCAGCGACAAACCAATCGTACCGGCATTTACGGAAACTGGTGTATTTGGAATCATCGTGGCTACTGGATTGTTAACCAGTGCTGCTTGCAGGTCGGCACGCTTAATACCGGCTGCTGCAGAAATGACGATCGTATGCGGATCCAAGGCTTGCAGCTGTTCAGCTACGGCAACCGTAACAGGGGCCGGTGTTGTTAGGATTACAACGTCAGGCTGCAGATCAATCAGACTCTTTGGATCAAAAACCAGCTTAAATTTATACTCGTGCGCCAATTTTTCAACGCGGGGATTTTGTGGATTCATGGCAATCAGATCGTACTTGGTCAAATTGTTCAAACCTTGCATAATGGCGCCGCCCATGCTGCCGACGCCGACGATAGCAACTTTCATACTAATGCTTCCTTTCTATTCTATCGATATCATTTTAATTATATGACTATTGAATCAAATTAACGTAGGAGCCGTTGATAAAGCCCAGATCCTTGGCCTGATACCAAACGACGCCATTATTGTCATTAAGTTTGCCGATGATGTCTAAGCGTTCGCCATCAATGACCTTGCCGATGCTTTGTCCATAAGGCTGATCGTAGACGTCCAGTTTCTTTCCCTGTACGTAGTCAACAACGGCCTTGAGATGATTCAGCGGCAAAATTGCCAGCTGAGTGCCAGGTTTTGGCGCCAGGGAATCGTCACTGGGCAGCTCTTTGAAGTCTTTCATGGTATTGCTGTCGTATTTCAGCCAGCGATCGGCATTGACCTCGTACCAGAACTCGCCTTTTTGAGTGGCAATGCGCTGAAACGTCTTGACGAAAATTCCGCCAGGCAGCGGCGTATCGACTGGCATGCCATCGACGTCGTCAAACAGCTGTGTTGGTGTCGACAGTTTTAGATACATAGCCACGTTTTGAACCTCGCCCCATGAATTGCGGCGATAGTACAGGTGAACGCTGTGTGGCTGCATATCAAAGCTGCCGTTCAATTGACCATCAGCTTTGATGAATCGGTAGTTGGGAAACTTCAATTCGACAATGTTAAAAGGCGTACCAACAAAGCCCCGCAAAAGTTGCGGCACTCTTAAATTAGCACCAGTATCGATATCGGTATAGTAGACCCAGATTGGGTTTCCGGTTTTAAATGAATCAGCCATAAAAATCGCTCCATAACTCTAAACGCTTGTTAATCACATTATAACGCTTTCGAACGCTAAAAGGTCTTGAATTATCGAGCAAAATTACTAATTCGCGTCTAAAATTCAAAGCATGTTATAATTGACTGGATATTTAGGCATAGTGCGAGAAAGGGGATATCAATGACAAGTGCTTCGGTGAGAACAAAACGCTTAACGGCTCAGACACTGCTGTTGGCGATTTTGATACTGCAGGATTTTATTCCAGCGTTAGGGAACATCCCAATTGGTCCATTGTCGCTGACGACGCTGCAGATTACGGTAATGATTGGCGCGGTAGTCATGGGGCCAAACACGGGAATGCTTTTGGGCGGTACCTGGGGCGTGATTACCTGGCTTAGGGCCTTCTTTTATCCCAGCAGTCCACTGGCGCCGCTGATCTTTACCAATCCGCTGATCGCGATCGTTCCACGGCTGCTGGTCGGTTTGGTGGCTGGCTATCTGTTCTTGTGGCTGCGCAAGGT
>ULZP01006543.1_pt1 | contig 12124 bp, 10 predicted proteins | sample 1963281 | NCBI WGS metagenome assembly ULZP01 (sample SAMEA4835894, study PRJEB28245) | human gut metagenome | biome: gut microbiome; material: fecal sample | place: Denmark | collected 2008
CCTGCGGCAACACCCGTGCCGTGCTGGCGCTGCTGCAGGGGCATCCGCTGCGCTCCATCGGTTATAATCCTATGATCTTTACCCTGTTTGCGGCGCTGGTCTGCCTGTACGCAGAGTTGGTCTGTACCGCCGTGGGAAAGCCCCGGCGCATCCTGCCACGCAGCAATGCCCTGCTGTTTCTCACCGTCGGCATCGTGCTGGGATACGATATTGTGCGGAACTTCTTTCCGGCAATCACCTTATGCAAATAAAAAGTACCGTTCTCCTTTCGGAAAGCGGTACTTTTTTCGTTCCGGCAAAGCGCCGGTCATATTTCATGGTTATGCCGTTTGGAGATCTTCAGACGGTTCATCGCACGATTCAGCGCAGCCTGGCTGTGATAATACTGCATGATGCTCTGCTTGTGGAGCAGACGCTCCTTGGCACGCTCCGCAGCCTCAGCGGCACGCTTGGCGTCGATCTCTTCCGGCAGCTCGATGGCATCGCCCAGCACCAGCACATAGTCCCGGCGCACTTCGGCAAAGCCGTCGCTGATGGCGGCATAGTGCCACTGTCCGTCCACCAGATACTTCAGTTCTCCCGGGCTGACGACCGTGACCATGGACTCGTGTCCGGGCAGAATGCCCATCAAACCATCCACTGTCGGGAACACCAGCTGTTCTGCCGGGCCAACATAAAACGGACGGTCGGATGCCAGGATCTCCAGCTGAAATGTATTCGCCATACTACATCCCTCACGATTCCTTGGATTCCTGCTTCATCGCCTCTGCCTTTGCGATCGCCTCATCAATGGTGCCTACGTTAAAGAACGCATTTTCCGGCAGTTCATCCATTGCACCCTCGACGATCATCTTAAAGCCACGGATAGTCTCACGCACCGGAACATATTTGCCCGGCAAACCGGTAAAGACCTCTGCCACGTTAAACGGCTGAGACAGGAACTTCTGGATCTTACGGGCACGATAAACTGCCAGCTTGTCGTCCTCGTCCAGTTCTTCCATACCCAGGATTGCGATAATGTCCTGCAGTTCCTTATACCGCTGCAGCAGCTCCTGTACCTTACGGGCAACACGATAGTGTTCTTCGCCGACAACATCCGGTTCCAGGATACGAGAGGTGGATTCCAGCGGATCTACCGCCGGATAGATACCCTGCTCTACGATCTTACGGGACAATACCGTGGTCGCATCCAGGTGGGCGAACGTGGTCGCCGGCGCCGGGTCGGTCAGGTCATCTGCCGGCACATAAACTGCCTGGACAGAGGTGATAGAACCATTCTTGGTCGAAGTGATTCGCTCCTGGAGTTCGCCGACTTCGTTTGCCAGAGTCGGCTGATAACCAACGGCAGACGGCATACGTCCCAGCAGCGCCGAAACCTCGGAACCTGCCTGGACATAACGGAAAATGTTGTCGATAAACAGCAGCACGTCCTGGTGCTTTTCATCACGGAAGTACTCCGCCATGGTCAGACCGGTCTGTGCCACACGCATACGGGACCCAGGCGGTTCGTTCATCTGACCGAACACCAGGGCGGTTTTTTCGATAACGCCGGACTCCTTCATTTCGTTCCACAGGTCGTTGCCCTCACGGGAACGTTCACCGACACCGGTGAAGATGGAATAGCCGCCGTGTTCCGTTGCGACGTTGTGGATCAGTTCCTGGATGAGGACGGTCTTACCAACGCCGGCGCCGCCGAACAGACCGACTTTACCGCCCTTGGCGTACGGTGCCAGCAGGTCGATGACCTTGATACCGGTTTCCAGGATCTCAACTACCGGACTCTGGTCACGGAAAGACGGTGCCGGACGGTGGATCGGCCACTTTTCGTCGGTCTTGACTTCACCGGCATCGTCAATCGCCTCACCCAGCACATTGAACATTCTGCCCAGGGTCGCTGTGCCTACTGGCACCTTAATGCAGGAACCGGTCGCAAGGACTTCCATATCCTTTGCAAAGCCCTCTGTGGAGGACAGGCTGATGCAGCGGACAATGCCGTTGCCCATATGCTGCGCAACTTCCATCACGCAGGTTTTACCGCCGTTGTCGACGGTGAGTGCATCCTTGATCATCGGAAGCTTTCCCGGGAATGCCACATCAATGACAGGTCCTAAAACCTGCACGATTTTCCCTTTTTCCATATCATCATTCCTTTCCGGACGGCGGCGGCAGAACTCCGCCGCTGCCAAGCCTTCCAATTCATATTACTCGGTGCAGCGCCTCACATTTCTGCGGAGTTTGCACCGCTGACGATCTCTGTGATCTCCTGGGTGATCGCTGCTTGTCTCGCCCGGTTATACTGGAGCGACAGATTTTGCAGCATATCCTTTGCGCTGGTGGTAGCGGAGTCCATTGCGGACATTCTCGCCTGCTGTTCGCTGCAGAACGACTCTACCATTGCGCCATAGATCATGCCCTTCATAAAGTTCGGGGTCAGATGTTCCATAACGATGTTGGGGCTGGGAGAGAACACAGCCTCGTGGTGTCGTGTTATTTCACCCTCGCTCTGTACGAAATGCTCTGCATCCAGCGGCAGGAGCTGTAGGATCTTCGGTTCAAAGGTAATGGACGAAACCATATCGGTATAGATGATATACACATCATCCAGGTCACCGTCATCAAACGCTTTCAGCATCTGTTCCGCAATGCGGCGGGAACGATAGAGGGTCGGGTTCTGGGTGGTATAGATAAACTCGGTATCCACGTCCAGTTCTCCGGCTCTGGCACGGCGCTGAAAGTACATTCTTCCCACCTGTCCCATGACGTACAGATGGCTCTGCTTGTGTGCCGCCATCTTCTCTTCCGTCAGCTTGATGATGTTGTGGTTATAGGAGCCGCACATACCCTTGTCTGCTGTAATGACAATATAGCCGACCTTTCGATCTTCGGGCTTGATCTCTTCCCGGCGGTCGAAATACCGCATATCGATGTCCTCAGGCGCACGGGAAAGAATACTCCGCATCGCATACAGCAGCTTATTGAAATAGGGCTGTGTTGCCGCAAGATCCTTCTTTGCCTTTTTCAGCTTTGAGGAGGAGATCAGATACATGGCGTTGGTGATCTTCATAATGTCGTTGATGCTCTTGATCCGGTCACGGATCTCACGCATATTGCCCATTTTAGTTCACCTGCTTTTTATAGGTACGTACCAGTTCCAGAAGCTTTTCTCTGGATTCATCCGAAAGCTTTCCGGTCTCGTTGATTTCCTTTACGATGGCTGCGCCGTTTGCCTCAACGTAGTTCATCAGACCCTCACGGAACGACCGCAGGTCTGCCAGAGCCACATCGTCCAGCAGTCCGTTGGATGCCGCAGAAAGGATCACAACTTCTTTCCACATTGCCAGCGGATGATACAGCGGCTGTTTCAGCAGTTCCATCAGCACATGGCCGTGATCCAGCATTGCCTGTGTTGCCGGGTCCAGATCCGAGCTAAACTGGGTGAACACTTCCATTTCACGGAACTGTGCCAGATCCACACGCATCTGACCGGACGCCTTTTTCATCGCCTTGGTCTGTGCGGCGCCGCCGACACGGGATACGGACAGACCGACGTTGACTGCCGGACGCATACCGGCGTTGAACAGCTCGCTCTCCAGGAAGATCTGACCGTCTGTGATGGAGATAACATTGGTCGGGATATAAGCGGAGATATCGCCTGCCTGGGTCTCGATGATGGGCAGTGCGGTGATAGAACCGCCGCCGTGCGCATCATCCAGACGGCAGGAGCGCTCCAGCAGACGGGAGTGCAGATAGAATACGTCACCCGGATAAGCTTCACGCCCAGGCGGACGGTGGAGCAGCAGGGACATTGCACGGTATGCCACAGCGTGCTTGGAAAGATCATCGTATACGATCAGCACGTCCTTGCCCTGGCTCATGAAATATTCTGCGATTGCCGTGCCGGCATACGGTGCGATATACTGTACCGGAGCCGGTTCGCTGGCGGATGCGGATACTACAATGGAATAGTCCATTGCGCCGTTTTTCTTCAGGGTAGAAACGATCTTTGCCACGGTAGAGGACTTCTGTCCGATCGCAACGTAAATACAGATCACATTCTGACCCTTCTGGTTAATGATGGTATCCACTGCGATCGACGTCTTACCTGTCTGACGGTCGCCGATAATCAGCTCACGCTGACCACGGCCGATCGGGAACATCGAGTCGATGGAAAGGATACCTGTCTGCAGCGGCACGTTGACCGATTTCCGGTATGCAACGCCCGGTGCCTCATGCTCAATGGGGAAATAGTCCTCTGTCTCCAGCGGATCACCGCCGTCGATCGGGTTGCCCAGTGCGCCGACAACTCTGCCGATCATTTTCTGGGTCACGCCAATGCCGGCACGCTTGCCGGTACGTACAACAGAAGTCCCTTCTGTAATGCCATAGTCGCTGCCCAGCAGAACGACGCCAATGGTCTTTGTCTCCAGGTTCTGGACAATGCCCCGAACACCTGTTTCAAATTCTACCAGCTCGCCGTACATAGCGTGCTGCATACCGAATACCGTTGCGATGCCGTCGCCCACACGAACGACTGTACCGGTTTCCTGCACGCTGGACTTCCGGTCGAAGTCCTCGATCTCGCTTTTCAAGACCGATATGATCTCACTTGCATTCATGGTACTCATGTCTTACCCTCACCTCCGTATCAGGCTCTTGCGCATATTGCGGATGGATGCACGCATACTCCGATCGTACTCGTCATCCCCGATATGCAGCACAAAGCCGCCCAGCAGCGCCGGATTCTGTTTCAGCTCCAGCTGAACCTCCGGCTCGCCGGTTTTTGCGCAGATCATCTTTTTCATCGCTGCGAGCTGCGCCTCTGTCAGCGGTGTTACATATTCCAGCACGGCGTGCGCACAATGGCGCTGCTGCCGTTCCAGTGCTTGATACTCTGAAAAAATATCCAGTATGCTGTCGATCTGACCGTTTTGGCAGACAACCTTCAGAAAGGTGCGCAGCGACGCCGGAAAGATCCGGTCGATCACCGCAAACTTTTCCGCCTCGGGAATCGTCGGGTTGCTCAGGGCATCCGTCAGCTGGGGGCAGTTCTGAAAGGTTGTCTGTGCATCCGTCACGTCGGCTGACGTCTTTGCAAGCGTCAGCAGCACATTCGCATAGGATGTCACTGCACCATTCATTTTTCTGCTCCTTCCTCAGACAGGAACGCATTCACCAGATCCCGGTTGGTCTGGTCGTCCACCTTCTGTTCCATCAGCTTGGATGCTGCTGCCAGCGCCAGATCGGCGATCTCGCCCTGAACGCCGTCCAGTGTCTGCCGGCGCTCCCGCTCGATCTCCTTCTGTGCCTCTTTGAGGAGCGTATCTGCCTGCTGCTGTGCCTTGGCTGTGATCTCGCTGCCCTGGGCGTGTGCATTCTGTTCTGCGGTGGCAATGATCTGTTTTGCCTCCTGCTTTGCACCGTTCAGCGTCTCCTCATAGTCGCTTCTGAGCTTTTCGGCCTCTGCCGCCTTCTGCTTTGCCTGGTCCATATCTGCCTGCACCATCTGCGCACGCTTTTCCAGCATAGCGCCGACTCTGCCAAACAGGAATTTTTTCAGAAAGAAAAACAGCACGAGGATATTGATGACGGAAAACACAATGGTCCAAATATCAAAATCTAGCATATCCACTCTCACAGCTTTCTCATGAAAGCTGCGCTCCTTTCTCTCAGATTCTGAGAGCCTTTCCAGGCTCTGAAAGCAGACCCGAGGGGTCTTACTTCATAATTACCATCAGCAGTGCTACAACGAAACCGTAAATAGCGGTTGCCTCTGCCAGCGCACAGCCCAGCAGCAGCGCCTTGTTGATCGCACCGGCAGCCTCCGGCTGTCTTGCGATGGCCTCTGCCGCCTTGGATGTTGCGATGCCGATACCAAAACCGGCTCCGATGCCTGTCAATACTGCAATACCTGCTCCAATCATTTTCAGTTCCTACCTTTCGATCCGGCTGATCCGGATATGTTTTTTCGGACGTTTCATCCGTCTTATTTCATAATTACCATCAGCAGTGCAACAACGAAACCATAGATAGCGGTTGCCTCTGCCAGCGCACAGCCCAGCAGCAGCGCCTTGTTGATCGCACCGGCAGCCTCCGGCTGTCTTGCGATGGCCTCTGCCGCCTTGGATGTTGCGATGCCGATACCAAAACCTGCACCGATACCTGTCAATACTGCAATACCTGCTCCGATCATAGCGGAACGCTCCTTTCTGTGGCTGCCGAATTCAAGACTGCACCGCACAAGCCCTGTGCGGCATTGTCCTTATGCTCTCTGCAATTTCGGCACTTTTTCCTCTTCTTCGACTTCCATGCCCTCTGCCATGAACAGTGATGTCAGGAATACGAATACGTATGCCTGGATCAGTCCATCGAACACATCGAAGTACATACTGAACACCATCGGCACAATCAGTCCGCAGACGTGTTCGATCAGCTGCATGACAACGAATGCACCCAGCACATTACCAAACAGTCGCATACACAGCGACAGCGGACGGATCGCAAGCTCCATCACATTCAGCGGCGTCAAAAGCGCCATCGGCTTGGTAAAGGATTTCAAGAAACCCTTGATACCGCCCTGCGCCCGGAATGTGGAGACCTCGATCAGTACGATGCTCATGACTGCGAGCGCCACCGTGACATTGATGTCCTTCGTGGGCGGTTTCATGCCGAAACCGAACATACCGATCATATTGGCGATACCCAGATAGATAATCACCGTGCTGAGGTACGGTACATAGCGCTTTCCGGCTTTGCCCATGTTGCCCACAAAGAAATCGGTGAGCCATGTGACTGCCATTTCCAGGAACGCCTGCCGTTTTCCGGGAACGATCTTGAGATCTCGTGTCAAAATCAGTACCAGCACCATGATGATCGCCATAATGAACCAGGTCATCACAACAGACTCGCTGATGTGGATCGGTCCGAGCAGCGGCACATCAAAGGGACTCTCCCAGAGGATCTTGTTTTGCAGCTGTTCCTGCAGTTCTTCACCCATTGCATCCACCACCTTTTCCTGTTCCGTTTTCCGGCATCTGAAAAAGGAATTTTTCTGCGGAATTCCGCAGGTTTTCCTCTCTTTTCCAATCTGCCGGAAATGCGGAAAATCAACAGTGTGTTTAGCACCGTTTTCTTTATTATAGGACGATTTTTTCAAAAAGTCAATCTATTTTCATGACGATTTCCGCTTGTTTCTTTTCTACTTTTGTTGCACATTTCACAAATCGGCGACACTTTCCAGAAAAATGATAAGTATTCGTCTCCCCGGACTGCCGATTTTTAAGCAGAAACGTATTTTTACAATGTATTTTGCCGGAATTTCCGCCGATTCCAGCAGTTTTCACAAATTTTACTTTGCGAAACCTTTTTTTCTTGTGCCTGCAAAAAAACGCCGTATCTGCATTCACAGACACGACGTTTTTTCAGCTTATTTTACATATTACAGGGCAAAGCCCCGCTGTCTTTTTACAGGAAAGTCACCTGTTGTTTAAGCAATATCGTTGTTCGGCAGAGCCACGATCAGACGAACCAGGAACTTCACCAGAATCACAGAGTCGGTGCCGTCCACAGCGCCGTCTGCATTCACGTCTGCATTTGCACGCTGTGCCTCGTTTGCGCTGACCTGTCCGGAAAGGATCTTGTTCAGCAGAACGACGTCGCAGATGTTGATGCTGCCGTCCTGGTTCACATCACCGAAGATGGTAGCCGGACGAATGTCGTTGGAGATGAATGTGATCGTTGTGGTAGTTGTTGTTGTTGTTGTCGTTGTAGTAGTGGTAGTCGTTGTCGTGGTGGTTGTTGTAGTGGTAGTGGTTGTTGCAGATGTTGTCGTAGTTGTCTCTGTGGTTGCAGTGGTAGGTGCAGGAGTTGTAGTAGTGGATTCCACATTAGTCGTAGAAGTTGTGGTTTCCGGAGTGGTGGTTGTAGATGCAGTAGTTGTCGTGGTAGGCTCCGGTGTGGTGGTGGTAGTCGTTGTTGTAGTTGTAGTAGTGGTAGTTGTGGTTGCAGATGTTGTCGTGGTGGTGGTTGCGGATGTTGTCGTAGTTGTCGGCTGTTCGCTTGTGGTAGTTACGATCGGACCTTCGTGACCAGTACCGGAAATGGTGAATACTACCTTGACTTCCTGGGTAATGGTTGTCTTGCCCGGCAGATCCTTGATCTTGGTGGACCAGTCATCGTGCAGGTACAGACGTGTTACGCCGGCAGAGCCTTCTTCATAATAGCGTGTGTTGATGGACTTTGCGCCAACGGTGTAATCTGCCAGCTTTTCGCCGTCGATCCATACTTCATCCAGAGAAACCTTGAGGTCTTCGAATGTATCAGTGGTGAAGTTTTCGGTTTCGCCGTCCGGAGCGATCACAACTGCCAGGAACTGTACGGTGTTCGTACCGCCGCCTCCGGTTACATCCCAGGAAACGGTATAAGTGCCGTCGCCGGTGATGGGTGTGATTGCTGCGCCTTCGTTTTCGCCGGCAGTCCAGTTCTGATCTGCGCCCAGTCCGCCGATGAAGTATGCCTTACCGATTGCGTCACCCTCCGGTACGCTGGATGTGACAGTGGTAGTGGAGGTTTCAGAAGTGGTTGTTGCGGTGGTGGTCTGTGTGGTCTCGGTGGTCTGATCCGGGTTGTCGTCTACATAGAAGTAGTCGTCGAAGATCACGGTAACAGAACTCATATCGACAGTCACCTTGTCACCGGTTGCGCCGGACCATGTCCACCAGTTCTGGAGCTTCAGATAATCCATCTCCAGAGTACCGGTCACGCTGCTGGTAACATTGCCGTCGTCGTCCTTTTCCAGAACATATTCGTGAGAACCTACGGGAACATCAAAGGTAGAAGTGGTTTCCTTCGGTCCGATGCTGTTGTCCAGGTATGCCCACTGGCTTTCGCCGTTTTCATCAGTCACGTTAAAGCTCATGTTGATGTCGCCGCTGCACTCGGAGGAGTTCTTTGCAGAGGTCATCTTATAATCTACGACAACAGAGCTTACGTGTACGCCCAGTTCCTTGTACGGCTTCAGATCCACATTCAGATATGGCTTGCCGTCCTTATCGGTTTCGGTGATGTCGCTTGCCTGGAATGTGACACGGTCGGTCTTCTGCTTGCCCGGATCTACATTTCCGCCGCTTGCAATGTCGGTGAAGATGCTCTTCAGGCTTTCGTCATACCAGCTCATGTTCTTGCGGCTGAACAGGCAGATCGTGCCGGAGTCGGAGTCGTCCCATGCGATGGGGCAGATGCCGTCCATCTTGTACGCAGTGGAAGTGATGGTCTGATAGAAAGTCTTGATGGACTCTTCGTCCTTGTTGTAGGCGGTCTTGTTTACGCCGTACTTGTCGGCATTGCAGACGCCGTATTCGCCGATGACAACGCCGTAGCCGTTATCGGTGAACTTGGACTTCAGTTCGCCGAAGTCCTTTTCTACCTTGGTCAGATCTGCGGCAGTACCCCATGTCTCCCGGTGACCCCAGGAAGAAGTGGTATCAGCTACGCAGAAGGTAGACGGTTCATAATAGTGTACGGAAACTGCCAGCATATTGGAGTCGTCCTTCGGCATGGAGAAGCTGCTGGACAGTGCCTTTGCGGTGTTGTTGTTGTCTGCCGGGCAGATCAGCAGGCGATCCTTGTTGTTGCCGCCGGTTGCACGGACGGTATCTACAAATGCCTGGTTATAGGTCATGGCATCGCTGGTAGAGAAGTTGACTTCGTTCATGCCCTCGAATACCAGATGCTCGTCATAGCCCTCGAAATAAGTAGCAATCTGTGTCCACAGCTTTTCAAAGGTACCGATCTTGGAGGTATCCTTTTCCCAGTCCTCGTCGTGGTGGGTGTTGATGACTGCATACATATCGTTGTCGATGCAGTAGTCTACCACTTCCTTGACTCTTGCCAGGTACGCATCGCCTACCGTGCCGTCAAAGCTGTTCATATTTGCTGCGCCGGACTTTCCGGTCATATCCCACCAGGTGACAGGGATACGGACGGTGTTGAAGCCAGCCTTCTTGACTTCCTTAATCATGTTCTCCGTGGTAACCACGTTGCCCCAGGCGGTCTCGATCTTGCTGGGTGTCAGAGAGCTGTCCCAGGTGTTGGTGGAATCCAGGGCGTTGCCCAGGTTCCAGCCCAGCCCCATATCCTCGACCAGTTCCACAGCGGTCTTGTCTGCTGCAGATGCAACAGAAGTACCCAGAGACAGTGCAGTGGTCATGGACAGCCCGATTGCTGCAGCCGTCATGGTGCTGAGCAGTTTCTTCATAAACTTCATGTTATCGAACTCCTTCGTTTTTCGTGCGGCGCAGCCGACAGCCCTCTGCTGCCGCTGCGGCATCACCTTATCCACCTCATTCTACCACCTTTTGTGCAAGCTGTCAAGAGATTTTCGCCAATCACTGGGGTGGTTTTAGTACAAACCGTCAAAATGCACAAATCGTGTTTCATAGAATTGTACAGAATGTTTATGCGCCGCCGGGCGCTTTCCTATAAAAAATCACCCCGGAAACCGGAAAACCGGCTTTCGGGGTGAAGTGCTGTTTTGTCAGCGGCTGCACAGATCGTGCAAACGCAGCGTCTTAGTCGTGTGCATTGCCCAGGAATGCAGCGCCGATGATGCCGGCATCGTTGCCCAGCTGGGCGATCACGATCTCGGTATTCTTTGCGGAGTCACGGGTGTAGACTTCCTTCTTGACAATTTCCTTCATGGGAACCAGCAGCGGATCGCCCTCGTTGCAGACGCCGCCGCCGATGCACAGGATATCCGGCTGGAAGATGTTGATGGTGTTGGTGATGCCGGCTGCCAGGTACTTGATGTAGTCGTCTACTACCTGCTTTGCAGTTGCATCGCCGGCACGCATATAGTTGAATGCAGTCCGTGCGGAAATGCGCTCTTCGTCCTTCATGGCGCTGTCCGGATTTGCTGCCAGTGCCTCCTTGGTCATGCGCACCAGACCGGTAGCGGAAGAGTATACCTCAAAGCAGCCCTTTCTGCCGCAGGTACACTGCGGACCGTCTACAGAGATCACGGTGTGACCCACCTCTGCGCCGCCGAAGTTGGAGCCGCTGTAGATCTTGCCGTCGATCACAATACCAGCGCCTACGCCGGTACCCAGGGTGATGCAGACTGCATTCTTTGCGCCCTTTGCTGCGCCGGCAACATATTCACCGTATGCAGCAGCGTTGGCGTCGTTTTCGATAAAGGTGGGCTTGCCCAGGGCAGTTTCCAGGTACTTTACCATGGGGGTGTTGTGGAATCCCAGGTTGTTGGAATATTCGATCACGCCGGTGGCGCTGTTTGCAACGCCCGGTGTGCCGACGCCGATCCACTCGATGTCAGCCATGGTCAGACCAGCCTGTTCTGCTGCCTCCTTGGAAACCTTCGCCATATCTGCGGCGATCTCCTCTTCCGGACGGGGCAGGTTTGTCTTGACGCTTGCCTTTGCCAGGATCTCATAGCTCTCGTTGACCACGCCGGCAACAATGTTTGTGCCGCCCAGGTCGATACCAATGTAATACTTCATTTCGTTTCCTCCTAAATATTCAAATCCATTGTATGGAATTGTTAACCTAACTTTTCTTCCACGCCGGTGACAATATACCGGAATCCGCTGCCCTTTACGCTGTATGCGCCCAGACCGGCAGGCAGCAAGACGCTGTCACCCTTTTTCATGGGATAGCTGCCGGATGCTGTTTCCAGCACCGCCTCGCCGTCCAACGCCAGCAGGTGGCGGAACGTCTCTGTTCCCACGGTGAAATGCACTTTGCCGGAAACCTCCACCACGTCCGAGATAAAGTACTTGCAGGACTCCAGTCGGCGGACACTGCCGCCGTCAACCGGCTGTGCCGGATACTGAGCGGTCGGTGCGATGGGGCTGAGGTTCGTCACATCCAGCGCCTTTTCGATGTGCAGCGGACGCAGCTTGCCGTCTGCGCCACGTCTGCCATAGTCATAGACCCGATAGGTGGTGTTGGAGTTCTGCTGGATCTCCGCCAGCAGGATGCCTGCGCCGATGGCGTGGAGCGTGCCGGACGGGATAAAGTACAGCTCGCCCGGCTTGACCTCTACCCGATTCAGGATCTCGGTCAGGGTCTGCTCCTGGATGCGCTTTGCAAACTCCTCTTTGGAGACCGCACG
>ULZP01041136.1_pt1 | contig 11130 bp, 9 predicted proteins | sample 1963281 | NCBI WGS metagenome assembly ULZP01 (sample SAMEA4835894, study PRJEB28245) | human gut metagenome | biome: gut microbiome; material: fecal sample | place: Denmark | collected 2008
AGGAATTGCGGAACTCAAGCGAAACCGAGGGGAAAACTTCTCAGTCAAACAGCTTGAAAAGTCAAAGAAATCCATTAAGCAGAAATTGGATAAACTCAATGACCAGACGAAGAAAGATGATGTTGTAACTTTTGAGGAACTTGGTGTAGACAGGCTTTTTGTTGACGAGAGCCACTACTATAAGAACCTTTATCTCTATACAAAAATGCGTAATGTGGGCGGTATCGCACAGACGGAAGCACAGAAATCTTCCGACCTCTTTATGAAGTGTCGTTACCTTGACGAGATTACCGGAGGACGAGGAACAGTGTTTGCAACGGGTACACCTATCTCAAACAGTATGGTGGAACTCTACACGATACAGCGATATTTGCAGTACAACACGCTTGTGAAAAACGGGTTACAGCACTTTGACGCTTGGGCTTCCACTTTCGGAGAAACCATTACGGCAGTGGAACTTACACCTGAAGGAACGGGATACAGAGCAAAGACAAGGTTCGCAAAATTCTATAACCTGCCTGAACTTATGGCAATGTTCAAAGAGGTTGCGGATATTAAGACAGCGGATATGTTGAACCTGCCAGTACCGGAAGCAAAGTACCATAACATTGCAGTAAAGCCGTCAGAAATGCAGAAAGAAATGGTTGCTTCCCTTGCGGAAAGAGCAGAACAGGTGCGTGGCGGTGGTGTGGATTCAAGCGTAGATAATATGCTGAAAATCACAAATGACGGTAGAAAACTGGCTCTTGACCAACGTATGCTCAACGATATGCTGCCTGATTTTGAGGGCAGTAAAATCAATGCCTGCGTCGATAACATCTATCGGATATGGGAGAAAAATACTGACAAGAAATCGGCACAGCTTGTGTTCTGCGATTTGTCAACTCCTAAGAATGACGGAACATTTTCCGTCTATAACGACATCAGGAAGAAACTGATTGAGAGAGGTATTCCAGAAAGTGAAGTGAAATTCATACACGAAGCCGACACGGATATGAAGAAAAAGGAACTGTTCCAAAAGACCCGTAAGGGAGAGGTCAGAGTGCTTCTTGGCTCTACTCAGAAGATGGGAGCAGGAACGAATGTGCAGGATAAACTTATCGCACTTCACGACGTAGATTGTCCGTGGCGACCTTCAGACTTGGAGCAGCGTTCCGGCAGAATTGTCCGTCAGGGCAATGAAAATCCGCAGGTAGATATTTATCGCTATGTAACAGAGCAGACCTTTGACGCATACCTTTATCAGCTTGTGGAAGGTAAGCAGAAGTTCGCAAGTCAGATTATGACGAGCAAATCTCCGGTCAGGTCGGCAGAGGATATTGATGAAACCGCACTTTCCTATGCAGAGATAAAAATGCTTGCAACAGGTAATCCATATATCAAAGAAAAGATGGACTTAGACATTCAAGTACAGAAGCTGAAGATGTTAAAATCCAATTTCTTATCAGAGAAATATGGACTAGAGGATAAGGTCATCAAGTTCTACCCACAACAGATTGCTTACTTGAAATCCCGTGTAGAGGGACTTACAAAAGATGTTGAAACAGCAAAATTACACCCGAAACCGATAGACGAGCAGCCGCTTGGAATGATGGTATCGGGTGTTTCTTATTCCGAAAAATCCGAAGCAGGTCAGGCAATCATCAATACCTGCAAGTCAATGAACAGTCCCGATGCGATACCACTTGGCGAGTACCGTGGCTTTCAAATGGAACTGTATTTTGATACGGTGCAGCGTAATTATGTTGTGAAATTAAAAGGCGAAACAAGCAGAGATGTACCGCTTGGCGATGATTCTCACGGTAATATCGTGAGAATAGATAACGGCATTGAACGCTTTGAAGAAGCACTTGCTGATACGAAAAACAGCCTTGAAAATACGGAAAAGCAGTTTGAAACAGCGAAGCAGGAAATCGAAAAGCCGTTTGCTAAAGAGGAAGAATTGAGGGCAAAAACTGCTCGACTTGATGAGCTGAATATCCTGCTCAATATGGATAAAAAGGAAAATGAGATTGTCGGCGGAGAGCCTGATGAGGGCGAAGCAGTCGGCGGCAGAAAGGAGAAATCGTATGAGAGATAAACAGGAAGGCGGTGGTCGATATGCCATTTATCGCACCTGAGTTAATCATTCAGGCGAAGCAGATGGACTTATTAACCTACCTGAGAAATTATGAACCGTATGAGCTGGTTAAGTTTTCAGGTAACACCTATTGCACCAGAACCCACGACAGTTTGAAGATTTCAAATGGGAAATGGATATGGTGGTCGAGAGGTATTGGCGGCAGGAGTGCTTTGGATTATCTGATTAAGGTCAAAGGCTACAGCTTCCTTGAAGCGGTGGAAACCATTATCGGACACACAGCGATTCAGGCTCCGGTCTATGAAAAGCCACAGCCAAAAGAGGAAAATAAACCGCTTCTTCTCCCTGAAAAATGTGCTTCCAACAGAGTGATTACAGAGTATCTTTTCGGGAGAGGAATAGATTTTGAAATCATCAATTACTGTATCTCTAATGACCTTATCTTTGAGAGCCTGCCGTATCACAATGTTGTGTTTGTAGGCTATGACGAGAAGAAAGAGCCGAAATATGCAGCCTACCGTTCCACGAATAAGCGTAGGATTATGGGCGATTGCAGTGGCAGTAAAAAAGATTATTCTTTTCGGCTTGGTAAGGAAAACTTGGAGGAAGTACACCTCTTTGAGTGTGCCATAGACTTGTTATCCTATGCCACGCTTGCGAAGCTGAACGGGCAGGATTGGAAAGAAATGAGCTTTGTTTCGCTGTCCGGGGTGTATTCTCCGGCAAAGAAAATTGAGGACAGTAAAGTGCCGATTGCACTGGAAAAGTATCTTGGCAGTAACCCATCTGTCAGGAAAATCCGTATCCATTTTGACAATGATATAGCGGGCAGAAAGGCAGCACAGACCTTAAAAACTATTCTGCCGGATAAGTATGAAATCGTTGATGAGCCACCAAAAGCAGGTAAGGACTTCAACGATTTTCTTTGTATGCGGATGGGAATTTACAATAAAAAAACACACGAAAGGAATGAAGAACGATGAATGATTCTAAGATTAAAGTTCTCTTGGTAGAACCGGAAAAGTACCCGAAGGAAATTGTAATCGACGACAGTCTGGAAGCAATGCAGGAGGTTGTCGGCGGGGATATTGAGGAATATATGCCCTATGACGATGACGTTGCAATCATCTGTAATGAGGAAGGAAAGATGAGAGGACTTCCGCTTAACCGTGCAGTTTATGTGCAGGACAATGATAAGAAAGAGATGGTAGATATTATCTGCGGCAAGTTCTTTATCTGTTATGCACCGCCTGAGAGTGAGAGCTTTCAGAGCTTGCCGGACGATATGATAAAGAAGTATAAGGAACAGTTCAAGTATCCTGAACGCTTTTCTAAGGAAGTGGGCGGCAATATCGTGGCTGAACCTTTTAAGCCGAAATCAAAGGATTATGAGAGATAGTAGCCTGAGAACGGGGCAACCCGGAGGAGATGTTTATTCTTAGCGAGCAGACCATTTGGATAAACACAGTTTCCCAAACGGTAAAAGGCTCGTTAGGGGTTGCCCCTAATACCCCGTGAGAAAGGAGAACTTGATTTGAGAGAGTTATTACTTATCGCCGCCGGGACACTGCTCGGCAGTTGTCTTGGCGTTACGATGATGTGCTTATTCCAGATTAACAAAGATTGCAGAGTAAAGAGAAAGGAAGATACCGATTATGAGAAAGAGAAACATTCAGAAGATTGTACGCTTTAACCGCAAGGAAGCACAGGATTTGGCAGCAAAGGCAAAGAAGGCTTGCCTTTCCGAAGCAGGACTTATCCGTTTACTTATCAGAGGTTACGAACCGAAAGAGAAACCCGATGACCGCTTCTATGATGTGATGAGGGAACTGTCCTCTATCGGTAATAACATCAATCAGCTTGCGGCTAAAGCAAATACGCTTGGTTTCATTGACGCACCTATGCTGAAGAATGAAGCTGCGAAGTGGAATAAGTTCCAGTCAGAGATTGAGAGGACATATCTTCGTCCAAATCAGAGCGAAATGAAATGGCAGTAACAAAGTTGTGGTCGGTAACAGAAAGGCTCGGTCAGGTCATTGACTATGCGACCAATCCCGAAAAGACTTCTGCAAAAATCAAAAGGGAGTTTTCGCCGGAACAGTATCAGGCTCTTGCAGATGTTATTGCTTATGCAAAGGACGAAGAAAAAACAGAGCGAGAATTTTATGTTGAGAGTATCAACTGTAATGTGGCGATTGCCCGTGACCAGTTTATAACGGTTAAGGAACAGTACCAAAAGACAGAAGGTATCCAAGCCTACCACGGATATTTGAGTTTCAAGGAAACAGATATATCTCCTGAGATGGCACAGAAAATCGGAATGGAATTTGCAAATGAAGTGTGGGGTAAAAGATTTCAGGTTGTTGTGACAACCCATCTGAATACAAAGCACCTGCACTGCCATTTTGTCATCAACTCTATTTCTTTTGTCGATGGCAAACATTTGTGGGGAGAGGAAAAAGCGTGGTTCAAATTCCGAAAAGTTGCAGACAGAATTTGTGAGAAGTACGGACTTTACTATGACCCGAATCCGAACCGCAGTAAGCAGTCGGATTATCTGACGATGAAAGAAAAGGCAGGTATGCCGACACGCTACTCGGTTGCAAAAGAAGCCATTGATTATGCTATCGACCACAGCAAGACCCTGAAAGAATTTCAGTTTGCTCTCAAGGAAATGGGATATGCCTATAACCTAAGTCCAAGCCGAAAATACTGGACAGTCATTCCAAAGGGATACGATAAGCCGATACGACTGAAAAATCTCGGAGCAGATTATACCAATGACCGGATTGTAGAGCGTATCAAAGAAAATCGTGACAGATGGGCAGAGATTGAGCCGTTCCAGAGGGCGACTTATAAACCAAGACAGTACCGTATGCAGACCAGAGGGCAGAAGCTGAAAAAGAAAGGCGGACTTTATGGGCTGTATCTGTATTACTGTTACAGACTCGGTTATCTGCCCAAGTATAAGAAACAGAATAACGCAAGGCTTCATTATCTTTTGAAAGATGATTTGATGAAGCTCGATAAGATTACTGATGAAGTAAGGCTGCTCGGACGAGAAAATATTTCCACGGACGAACAGCTTTTTTCATATAAGACTTCCTTAGAGGAGCAGATGAAAAATCTGATTGCCGGAAGAACACATCTCCGAAAAAAGATAAGAACAAATATTGATGATGGTCAGCTTCAGGCGGCAAAAGATGAAATCGCTTCTATCAATGGAGAATTGAAAAAACTCCGACGGGAAGTAAAACTCTGCGAGGATATTGCGGAGAGGTCAAAGGTTATGGAAGAAAACCTTGAGCATATCGAAACAGAGGAACAAAAACAGCAGAGAAAGGAGAAATCACGCTATGAACAACGGTGGTGACGCAGCAGAGCAGGTCGTTAGGCTTTCGCTTGAAGGATTTGAAGTTGCTGCAAGATTAAGCGGTTCGGCGGCGAAGAATATCGCATTGCTTTTGGTATCGGTTCTGAAGCAGGAACAAAAGACGAAGGGCAAAGCAAGACTTACCAATATGATTAAGTCAGGCAAGGAGCTGAAAGTCTTTTCCATTCCGCAAAAGGATTTGAAGAAGTTTACCGAACAGGCAAAACGCTATGGCGTTCTTTATTGTGTCCTCAGAGATAAGAACACAAAGGGAGAGAATGCTCCGGTAGACATTATCGCAAGAGCAGAGGACGCTTCTAAAATTCAGCGTATCGTTGAAAGATTTGAACTTGGAAAAGTGGATAAGGCTTCGATTGTCAGTGAAGCAGAGAAAGCTATCGCAGACCGTGAAGCGGTTGAGAAAGAAAAGCCGACCAAATCCAAGAGTGAAATCATTATGGAAGAAGCAGTCAGAAATCCAATGCAGAAAGAGGAGCGAGCAAACGCAAACCCCTCAGTCGCCAAAACAGACAAAAGCCCTCTGTCAAGGCAAAACTCAGAGCCGGTAGAAACGCAATCTGATAAGGGTGTTGCAAAGCCAGTGGAAAAGCCATCGGTCAAAGAGAAACTTGACCGTTACAAGGCACAGGCAAAACAGCAAAAAGAAGCAGAGCGTAAAGAGCCGGAGGTTAAGAAAGACGGCAAGAAGCCGCAGCAGAAAAACGGTCAGACGGTACACCGTCAGCCGAAGAAGAAATCCAAAACAAAAGAGAGGTAATTCACTATGACAAATGATTTCAAACCCGCAAAGGCTGGCGGTAATCAGCCAAGATTATCCAAAGAGGAGTATGCAGAAAAGAAGCGAGCAGAAAAAGAAAAAGTCTATCAGATGATTGATGATGCTGCCCGTGAGATTGTGAGTGACCCTGAGAAGTTCAAGAGCTTTCTTGATACGCAGAGTCGAATGGACAGATATTCCGCAGCAAATGCTCTCCTTATTTACAGTCAGTATCCGCAGGCGACACAGCTTAAAGATTTTGATGATTGGGGTAAGGACAATGTGAAGATTACCAAAGGGGCAAAGAGTATTTCTATCCTTGAACCAGTGGAATACACAAGAGCAGATGGCTCTCCGGGTATTTCCTACAATGTCAAAAAGGTATTTGATGTTACGCAGACAAATGGAAGAAAAGCTCCGGCGGTATCAGCAAACCGTGACCCGAAAGCACTTATCACGACAATGCTTGATGTATCTCCGGTGGAGGTTGCGGCAACCGATGAACTTCCGTATCCAAATATGGCAGCTTTCTATAATAATGAAAAGCAGACCTTGTATGTGAAGCGGAATGTGGGCGACAGCGTAGCAGTTGCTCAGTGTGTCGCTCAGGAACTCGGACACGCACAGCTTTCTATCAACAGTGAAAGTTACAGCCGCAGGGATATGGGCTTTCAGGCAGTGTGTATCGGATATATGATTTGCAAGAAGTATGGCGTAGATACACAGAATTTTGCAATTAACCGTATTCCGGAGGGACTGGCTTCCAAAGAGCCGAAAGAAATCCGTGCGGAGCTTTCCAAGACACAAAATGCAATGGCAGAAATTCACAGTCATATCTCTGATGAAATGTTCCGCAAAAAGCAGGAGCGTTCAAAGGACTATGAGAGATAACGGAGGGCAGATATGGAAAAAGAAAAACTCTACCACATTGCTTTGGACGATTACGAACACGGTGTTGTCATTCGCTCCTTAAACGATGAAAAAACAAAGTTAATGGAGGAAGGCAAGTCCGCAGACGCAGTAGACGACCTGCTTGTAAAAGTCGGAAATGCCCCATTGAAAAAGTTCAAAGTGATTGAAAGGAAACGCTCAGATGAAGCGAGATAATGACAGGCAGACTGCCATTATTTTATCCATTGTCGGTATCGTTCCGGTCATATGGCTGGCACTTCTGATTGCACCTTCCATAAGCGGAGGATTGCCGGAGATAGCAGCCAATCTTGCGACACTCTTTGATAATCCATTTTCCATAAAATTATGTGGGGACAGCCTGAAAACTGTCCTCATTTTGTTTTTGTGCTATGGAATGGGTATCGGGATTTATTTCTCAACAAGAAAGAATTACCGCAGACGAGAAGAACACGGTTCTGCCAAATGGGGCAATGTCAGAGCCATTGATAAAAAATACCGACAAAAGCCACTATCAGAAAATAAGCTGATGACTCAGAATGTGTGCATTGGACTTAATGCCAAGAAGCACAGACGAAATCTGAATACGCTTGTGTGCGGTGGCTCCGGTGCAGGTAAGACGAGGTTTTATGCAAAGCCTAATATTATGAATGCTGCAAGAAACAGCTATGTGATATTAGACCCGAAAGGGGAAATCCTGCGAGATACGGGACATCTTCTTGAGAAGAAAGGTTACGAAGTGCGTGTGCTTGATTTGATTTCAATGGAGAAAAGCCATTGTTACAATCCTTTTGTTTATTTGCAGAATGACAATGATGTGCAGAAGCTCGTAACCAATCTTTTTAAGAGTACCACTCCGAAAGGTTCACAGAGCAATGACCCATTTTGGGATACGGCAGCGTCAATGCTTCTGCTTGCACTTGTATTTTATCTGCATTATGAAGCACCGCCGGAAGAACAGAATTTTGCAATGGTAATGGAAATGCTCAGAGCCGGGGCGATTGAGGACGAGGACGACCCAAGTCCTTCTCCGCTTGATAATCTGTTTTCAGATTTGATGATAGATAATCCTGACCACATTGCTTTGAAGTATTACCACTCTTATCATTCCGGTTCTTCCAAAACATTAAAATCCATACAGATAACCCTTGCAGCAAGGCTTGAAAAGTTCAACTTGGAGAGTCTTGCTGCTCTTACTTCTGCCGATGAACTGGATTTGCAGTCACTCGGAGAGAAAAAGGTGGCTCTGTTTGCACTGATACCGGATAACGACTCCAGTTTCAACTTCTTGGTATCCATTCTTTACACACAGCTCTTTCAGCAGTTGTTTTATGCAGCCGACCATATCCACGGCGGCTGTCTGCCGATGCCTGTTCATTTTATGATGGACGAATTTGCCAATGTTTCACTGCCGGACGACTTCGACAAGATACTGTCGGTTATGCGTTCCCGTGGGGTATCTGTAAGCATCATCTTACAGAACTTGGCACAGCTTAAAGCCTTGTTTGAAAAACAGTGGGAGAGCATTGTGGGTAACTGCGATGAATTTCTTTACCTTGGTGGAAATGAGCAGTCAACCCATAAATATGTGTCGGAGCTGTTGGGCAAGGAAACCATTGATACCAACACGTTCGGAAAGAGTACCGGAAGAAGCGGTAACTATTCCACCAACTATCAGATTAGCGGCAGAGAGTTACTTACCCCTGATGAGGTGCGTATGCTCGATAATCAGTACGCTATTTTGTTTATCCGTGGGGAAAGACCCATTATGGATTTCAAATATGACATTATGAAACACCCGAATGTGGCACTTACCACAGACGGAAAGGCGAGTCCTTATAAGCACGGAGAAGTCACAAAAGATATTGCTTCGATTGCCATTTGGGACATTGACCCTGCAACACTTCCTGAAAAGGAAATGGAAGAAACGAACTGGGAACTTCTTTCCGATGAGGAGATGGAAGCTCTGTTCATAAACAATCAAACAAATTAAATTTTGGAGGTATTCAACTATGACTATTTTTAAGAAAAAAGCAACTGATATTCAGGAAATAAAGAAACTGCCTATGACCGGGAAGGTCAAGAAAGGCTTCCGTGCTTACTGCACAATGGTCATTGTCGGTGCGTTGGCACTTGGAATGACAACGACTGCATTTGCAGCGAATGACCCGCTTACCGTAGTCAACAATCTGTCTGACTTTATCTTCGGACTTATCCGTGCTATCGGTATGATTTTGCTCGGCTTTGGTATCGTGCAGGTCGGTCTTTCACTCAAATCTCACGACCCTTCTCAGAGAGCCAATGGCTTCCTGACTCTTGCGGGCGGTGTCATTATCACTTTTGCGAAAGAAATCCTTACTCTTATCACAGGCTAAGATAAGAGTTACACAGTTATCGAGGGGTGTGCCAAGTTAAGGTACACCCCTTAATTGTAAGGAGGTGCTTTGAATGAGTGATAACTGGGTAGTTCAAAATCTTGAAAATGCCCTTGAAACTTGGAATGAAAAACTGTCGGAAATATGGACGCTCATCACAACTACACCGCAGAACTTTAAGGGCGGGAACATCTGGAAGGTTATCGTTGACATCAACGGTGCAGTTCAGGCTATCGGGCTTGCCTTGCTTGTATTATTCTTCGTGATAGGTATGGTAAAGACCTGCGGAAGTTTTACAGATGTGAAGAAACCGGAACACGCTTTAAAACTCTTTGTCCGTTTTGCATTGGCGAAAGGTGTTATCACATACGGAATGGAACTTATGCTTGCACTATTTAATATCGTGCAGGGGACGATTTCAACCATTATGAATGCTGCCGGATTTGGAACTCCGGAACAGACGACCTTGCCCGCAGAGATGGTAACGACCATAGAGGATTGCGGATTTTTCGAGAGTATTCCCTTGTGGGCGGTAACGCTTATCGGAGGATTATTTATCACAGTGCTTTCGTTCATTCTGATAATGACAGTGTATGGACGATTTTTCAAACTTTATATGTACACAGCACTTGCACCGATACCACTTTCCACATTTGCAGGAGAACCGACACAGAATGTCGGCAAGAGTTTTATCAAGAGCTATTGTGCAGTTCTGCTTGAGGGGGCAGTCATTGTACTTGCTTGTATTATTTTCTCCGTATTTGCTTCATCGCCGCCAGTAGTGAATCCTGACGCAGCAGCAGTTACGCAGGTGTGGGCATATATCGGGGAATTGGTATTTAATATGCTTGTTCTTGTCGGTGCAGTGAAAATGTCTGACCGTATTATCCGAGAGATGATGGGACTTTAAGGAGAGATTTTGAGATGAACCAAAGAGATTGTAAGAAATGTGTTTACTATGGAGGTAAACGGAAAGGCAAAGTCTTTTGCCTGAATGATAAATGCGTGAGGGAGAAAGACCGAAACCGCAGGAAAGGAAACAGATATGGAAGTAAAAATTAACCGAGAAATCAGAAATTATACAGAGTCAATGTTTTTTGGACTGTCGCTCAGACAGTTCATTTTTTCTGTTCTCGCTTGTGGCGTTGCGGTAGGACTGTATTTCTTGCTCAAACCGTATGTTGGCACGGAAACCGTATCGTGGGTGTGCATTTTGGGTGCTGCCCCGTTTGCGGCACTTGGCTTTGTGAAGTACAACGGTATGACCGCAGAGAAAGCAATCTATGCGTGGATAAAGTCGGAGTTTTTGATGCCGAAGAAGCTGGTATTTCACTCTACCAATGTTTATTACGAACTGATGAAGCCAAGCATTGAACAGAAACAGAAGGAGGTATTGAAGTCAAATGATTAAGACTCTTACGAACCTGTTTAAGCAGGATAAAGAAAAATTTGTTGTACCGAAAGGGGTGCAGGACGTGATTCCCGTGGCAGCTATCTTTGATGATGGCATTTTCAAAGTGGGAAAGGATAAATATTCAAAGACCTACCGCTTTACGGATATTAACTATGCAGTGGCAAGTCGTGAGGATAAGGAAGCGATGTTCCTTGAATATTC
>ULZP01043271.1_pt1 | contig 11051 bp, 9 predicted proteins | sample 1963281 | NCBI WGS metagenome assembly ULZP01 (sample SAMEA4835894, study PRJEB28245) | human gut metagenome | biome: gut microbiome; material: fecal sample | place: Denmark | collected 2008
CTTTTGACCATTTTCATTTTCTCCTTTATATTTTCTAGCAGTTGTGCTGGAAAATGTATGAAAGACAATTATCCCTCGCTCATGTTCTCTTCGGGAAGAGGCTGTAAGAATTTTGGCGAAAGATTTTGCGTGCCGGACGCGACCGGACGACATTCGCCATCCGGGCTCATGTCGTCCTTTCCCGTACATCCGTGTACGGGAATCGCTGGGTACTGACAAAATTCTAACGGCCTCTAACCCTTGAGAAAAATCGCGTGTGCTAATTGGCTTTCATACATTTTCCATCGTTATGTTGTGATGTAAAATTTAGATGGCGAACAGGAAGGATGTTCAAAATTCGCCACGGAAAACAAATAACTTTATGTTTTCTTCGAATATTACTCTTTGGCAATTTATACCAGATTTTATCTAATAAATGCCCATCATGCCGAGATACCAGGTCCAGAAACGGCTGCCCCAGAGTGCGGCGATGAATATGCCTGCCGAAAGGTACGGACCGAGTGCAAGCAGGTTGTTTCGCTTGCTTACTTTCATACGGATGGTATGGATGACGGAGCCAAGAATACATGCAAGAATAAATGCAAAAATAATGTTTTTTGCGCCTAAAAGCAGGCCTGCATATGCCATGAGTTTGATGTCTCCCCCACCGATTGCTTTGCCGGAGGAGAAATAATACAGGCCATACAAAAACAGGCTGACAATGACTGCCCCGATGATATGGGACAGGATATGCCGGAAATCATACACGGTCATGAGGATACCGAGCAGTCCCAGAAACAGGTTCTGGGAAACCGGTATCTGATAGGTTCTCTCATCGATGACCGCAATGACAATCAGGGCAGATGTCATGAGACAATACAGCACACTGCTGAACGTGAAACCGCCCGCCATGAAAACGACCACATACAGCACACCATTTAAAGCCTCGATTAATGGGTACTGTATGGAAATCCTAGCACCACATTGCCGGCATCTGCCCCGAAGAATTATGTAGGAAAATACAGGAACCATGTCCCGCCAGCCCAGCTTACGCCCGCAGTTCATACAGTGCGAGGACTGCACGATATTCTCTTTTTTCGGGATGCGGAAGATCAGCACGTTTAAGAAACTGCCGATGACGATTCCGTATAAAAATATAACAATATAAAGAAAAATCGTAAGTTGGGTTAGCATTTGTTTCTCCTAATATTATAAAATAAATATTAAAGTTGCGTTACAACAGGATCAAGGAATTTTCCTTCTGTACCCTTTGCATCATTTCCTGTACTATATGCCTGAGTAACAATTGTTTTTGCCTTTGCATCGGCTGAATCTGTATCTGTTGGATTAATAGTAATAACGATTTTTGTAATATTCTTTCCCTTCTTAGATCCCATCTTATTCTGAAGAGCTTTTAAATCTTTGTATCCTGTAAGACTGATAATTTCATTATAGACTTCTTTTTCATTTGCATCTGAAGGTTCTGTATACATTGTAATTGTTGTCTCAGCAGTTATTTTTTCTGCTGCGGAAGTATACGCAGTTGTCGCAGCGGTTCCATAACTGTTAATAATCTGATAATCTTTCGATTCCTTAGATTTGTTGATATAAGGAAGTACCTGTGTACCAACAATACCTACCAAAATTGCCATAATTGCGATAACGATAATCAACTCTACAAGAGAGAAACCTTTGTTATCCTTCTTTTCATTCTTTGCTTTCATGTTCTGAAGCAGTTCCATAATTTTCTTCATACCCTTTGTTCTCCTTTTTTGAATATATTTTTATGTATCTATCATCACATGTCTCATGGCAGACATGTAACAACCCTTCTTCTGCCTGCGGTCAGGCTCCGATGCTGTCGTACAGACTGTACATCGGCATCATGATCGCAAGGACGATCGGCACCACAATAACTGCCATCACGATGATGATGAGCGGTTCCATCGCGGCAAGCAGTGCCTCGGTCGCCGACTCCACCTCTTCATCATAATATGCTGCAACTTTGTCGAGCATGTCTTCCATATTACCGGTTTCCTCCCCGATCTCTATCATATGGTAGACCATCGGTGGAAAGACCCCGGAATCTGCCAGCGGCTTCGAGAGCGGGATTCCACGGCTGACCTCTTCGGTCGCATCTTTTAATGCCTGCTTAACCACGGCATTCCCCATCATCTCGGTCACAAGCCCGAGTGCATCCACCAGCTGGACACCGGAGCCCATCAGTGTGGACAGTGTTCGCGTCATGCGCGAGGATGCCGTCTTGATGCTGAGCGGGCCGACCAGCGGTACCTTTAGAATAAATTTTCCCAATATATGTGCCCCACTCTCTGTCTTTTTCCACGCATGGATAAATATGGCAATCCCTGCGATGATGGCAACAATAAAATACCAGCTGTGCACAAAGAAATCACTGACTGCCATGACTGCAAGCGTGATGCCCGGCAGTTTTCCGCCGACTTCGTCAAACTGGGAAGTAAAGGTAGGCACAATCTTAATCATCATGATGGCTACAACAACGATAATAACAAGAATCAGGATGACCGGATAAATCGCCGACTTGATGATCAGCCCCTTCAGGTGGGCTTCTTTTTCAAACTGACTTCCCACACGGCTGAATGCTTTATCCAGTCCACCGGAGGATTCCCCGGCGGCAACCATCTGCACCATGAGATTCGGAAAAATCTTCGGGTGCTCCGCCATCGCAACGGCGAGGGTCTCCCCGCGCTGTACGGAATCCCGCACTTCTGCGATTGCGTTGGCAAACGGTTTGTTCTCGGTCTGCTCGGATAGCATGTCGAGTGCCTCAACGACGGTCACGCCGGCATTTAATACGCTCTCAAACTGGCGGCAGAATACGCTCATTTCGCGGACGCTGACGGCTTTTCCGATATGGATTTCGAGATCTTTGTTAAATGCGTTGGCTCTTGCGATGGAAACGATGGTGTTGCCGCCGGATTTGAGTTCTGCCGAAGCGACTTCCATGTTCATAGCCTCGATGGTGCCGGTTTTTGGTTTTCCATCGGCCCCAACCACTTCGTATTTATAACTTGCCATGTCTTAACTCCTTTTTAAAACAGCTTCTGCTGCATGTTTCCTGTATCCTGTGCATACTCTACGGCATTTGCCGCATCAATTTTGTGTTTCAGATACAGGCTGAATAAGGAATCATCCATCGTCTGCATGCCAATCTTCTTACTTGTCTGCATGATGGATGGAATCTGGTGTGCCTTATCCTCCCGGATCAGGTTTTTGATCGCCGGGGTACCGAGCATGACTTCAAATGCCGCCACACGGGATTTTCCGTCGATCGTCGGCAGAAGCTGCTGCGAAATAACAGCTTCCAAAACCGATGCCAGCTGGGAACGGATCTGATTCTGCTGATGCGGTGGAAACACATCAACAATACGCTCGATCGTTGGTGCCGCACCAATGGTATGCAATGTGGAAAATACCAGATGTCCGGTCTCTGCCGCCGTAATCGCGGTGGAAATCGTATCAAAATCTCTCATCTCTCCCACAAGGATAATATCCGGGTCCTCACGGAGTGCTGCACGAAGCGCATTTCCATAGGAATCCGTATCAAGGCCAATTTCTCTTTGGTTTACAATTGACCGATTGTGTTTATGTAAATACTCAATTGGATCTTCCAATGTAATGATATGTTCATTCCGTTCTTTGTTTATGACATCAATCAAAGAGGCCAGCGTGGTTGATTTACCACTTCCTGTTGGTCCCGTCACAAGAACCAGCCCTCTCTTTTTCTTTGTCAATCCAAGCACAGCTTCCGGAATACCGAGTGCTTCCGGTGTTGGAATATCACTTGCCACAATACGAAGAACTGCAGCATACGACCCCCTCTGGTGAAATGCATTGACACGGAATCGCCCCACACGGGTATCGGTATAGGCAAAATCCACTTCACCAGTGGCCTCCATGGTTGCCTTCTGTTTCGGTCCAAACATGGATTCCACCAGTTCTTTGGTCATCGCCGGTGTCAGTTTCTCAAATCCGTCCATTTCATAAAGTGTTCCGCTGATCCTGCACTTCGGCCGTACCCCCACGGTAATATGTAAGTCGGACGCATGATGCGCTTTTGCTATCGAAAGAAGCGTATACATTGACAATTCCATCTGTTTTGCTGCCTTCCCTTCCCTGTTTTATTTAATCCTCTTCGTCATCGTATGCCACACGCTGCACTTCCTCGACGGTGGTGATTCCGCGCAGTGCGTAATCAATGGCACTCATGCGAAGCGTTTTCATGCCATGTGTGAGTGCGATCTGCTCGAGCACATCCGCATTCTCCCCGCGGTTGATCGCCTGCCGCAGGTCTGCCGTGACCGGCATGATCTCATAAATACCGATTCTTCCATAGTATCCGGTTCCGCCGCAGCGGACACATTCTTTGTGCCCCGGTGTGCGGACATTGATCCGTCTGGCGGGATCCTTTATGCCGAGTATTTTTTTCTCCCCTGCGGTTGCCTCCCGGACAATTCCGCATGCCGGACAGACCCGGCGCACCAGACGCTGGGCGATTACCCCGACCACGGAATCCGCAATCAGGTAGTTTTCCACTCCCATATCTGCCAGACGGGTGATGGTATTTGCCGAACTGTTTGTATGTAAGGTGCTGACCACCAAGTGTCCGGTGATGGATGCCTTTACCGCAATCTCTGCGGTCTCCTGGTCACGGATCTCCCCGATCATGATGATGTCCGGATCCTGACGCAGGATGGAACGCAGTGCCGAGGAAAAGGTAAGTCCCGCCTTTTCGTTTACCTGTACCTGGTTGACCCCGTTTAAGTTCGCCTCAACCGGATCTTCTACCGTGATGATATTGACACCTTCTACGTTTAATTCATTTAATGCGGTATATAATGTCGTGGACTTACCGCTTCCGGTCGGTCCCGTGACGAGAATAAGCCCGTTCGGATGGCTTAGGATATGATCAAATTTTTTTAATTCTTCCTCCGGGAATCCCAGATCCCGCTTGTCCAATGTCAGTGCTTTTTTCTGTGCGAGACGCATAACGACCTTTTCCCCGTAGACGGTCGGAAGCACGGACACACGGATGTCGTATTCCTGCCGGTCCACAATGCTGGTCGCACGACCGTCCTGCGGGCGGCGCTTTTCGGAAATGTCAAGTCCGCTGACAATTTTAATTCTTGCGATCAGTGCGGCATGCAGGCTGATGTCGTGCCGCATGGCTTCGTGCAGCACGCCATCCACACGGAACCGGATCCGCACCTGGTTTTCCATCGGCTCGATATGGATATCGCTGGCTCTCTTGTGGACTGCCTGCTCGATGATCTGTCCTAACAGTTTGACAATCGGTGCCTGCTGGACATTGTTCTCATCGTTTCCACTCCCGGGATCTAGGGCTGCCCTGGCTTTTGCCTGTTCCTGCTTTTCCCTTGTATACTGTTCTGCCACACGCAGGGCTTCTGCATTTCCATAGTAGCGGTCGATGGCTGCCGCAATATCACTCGGGGTTGCAGCAAAACGTTCCACCTGACACCCGGTAATGATGGAAACATCGTCCATCGCCCGGATATCCAGCGGATCACTCATTGCCACACACAAAAGATTGGGATTTTTCTCATTGAACTTAAACGGGATCAGATTATACTTCCGCAGCACTGCCTCGTCCAAAAGCCGGATGATTTCCTCCGGAATGCGCAGTGTTGACAGATCGATACTCTGTATTTTCAGCTGTGCCTTCAGTGCCTCTACGATCTGTTTTTCATCTGTAAACCCCAGATCTATCAGTACCACTCCGAGACGCTCTCCCTGTTTTTCTGTTTTTTGGACCTGTAACGCTTTTACCAGCTGATCCTGCGAAATGACTCCTGCATCCACAAGCAGATCGCCCAGTCGCTTCTTCCGGGCAAACCCTACCAACTTATCCATGTAATACTCCCACTACGTTAAACGTTTATTATTTTCGAATAATTTCGAGTAATTAATGATTATTATAACCTTTTTTGTTCTCTATTGCAATCCTTTTTCATGTATAAAATATAACTTTTTTGCATTTTAGCGTTTCTTTTTTTGTGCAGATTTCACATCTAGGTCTTTTGTCCTATTTTATTTGCCGTCATTTCCTCCACAAAAATGCCATATCCTTTCGTTGGATCGTTAACAAGCACATGCGTCACGGCACCGATCAATTTTCCGTCCTGCAGGATCGGGCTTCCGGACAGTCCCTGCACGATTCCACCGGTCAGGTTCAGCAGGTTCTCATCCTCCACATGAAAACGGATTCCCTTATTTTTATCTCCCGGTGTATAATCGAGATCATCAATTACGATGCGGTATGACTGCAGTTCCCCGGACGCATCCGACAGAATTACCGCATCCTTTGTCTGAATCTCCTGTTTGTAACCGACCGGACACAACAGACTTTCGTTTTTCTTTTCTTCCCGGAAGTTTTTCGTCAGCGTGCCATAGATACCGATTTGTGTATTGCTGGACACTTCTCCGATCTGGTTATCCTTCCCGTAGTAGACAACTCCCTCCAGCTCTCCCGGTGTTCCCCGGACACCTTTTTTGATGCCGAGCACCTGCGCTTTGTACAGCCGTCCGTCTGACAGACGAAGCAGGTCTTTGGTCTGTCCGTTTCCGATTCCGTGTCCCAGTGCCCCGAAGTTTCCATCCTGATCAAAATAGGTCAGCGTGCCGATCCCTGCCATGTCATCTTTCACCCAGAGTCCCAGACGGTAGCCTTTGTGTTCTGCTGCCTCGACCGGCTCCACCGATACCTGAATCTGCTCGGCTCCGCGCCACAGGGTCAGCACCACCGGTTGTTCCCCGTACTGATTGATCCGCTCCATCAGTTCTTCTTTTTTCGTGACCGCTTTTCCATTTACAGCGGTAATATAATCCCCCGGAAATACAATGTGTTCTGCCGGCTGCCGGCTGCTTCCGTCCACAGTTTCCACCGGGCCGGATCCCAGCACCAGTACTCCCTGGGCAGCCCCGTAAATGCCCACCACCTGTCCGCTCACGTATAAAGATTTTCCGTTCACCACGGAAACCTGCACCTCTTTCATGGGAAGGATGCCAAACAGATAGCAGGTCAGTGTATATTCCCCCTGCTTCAGCTGGCTGCACGTTTCCACTGCCCGTTCCTGCTTCATTGCCTGAAACGTCCGCTCCCCGATCTGTGCCATAACGGATTGCGGTTTTGTGGACATTGCCAGTGTGACCGGAATTTTTTTGTCCAGTTCCAGTTTCTGCCCCTCCTGCACGTATACATGATCGGGAATGGCATGTATCATGGTGGCATAGGCAAAGCAGCACAGCGCCAGAACATAAATACAGATAATATTTTTGAATATACGCATATAAAAAGACCGCATGCCAAAGGTTCTCCTATCTTCTCGGATACCTTTAGTATGCGGACTTTGGTTTTATCTATTCGTATTTTTCTGCCAGACGTTTCATCTCGCGTGCGCTTTCTAAAACCGTATCCGTGATCTCCACGCCGCCAAGCATCCGCGCCAGTTCCTCGATACTTTCCTCTTCCCGCAGCGGATGAATCCGGGAAACCGTGGACGCATGCTCCACCGATTTTTCAATCAGGAAATGGGCATCTGCCATGGCAGCAATCTGCGGCAGATGAGTGATGCAGATGATCTGGTGCGTCTTTGCCAGCAGTTTCATCTTCTGCGATACCATCTGTGCCGTACGCCCGCTGATTCCACTGTCAATCTCATCAAAGATCAACGTCGGAATCTCATCCGTATCCGCCATGACGGTCTTGACCGCGAGCGCAATACGGGAAAGTTCTCCGCCGGAAGCGACCTTTCCCAGAGGTTTTAACGGTTCTCCCGGATTGGTGGAGATCATAAATTCTGCCTCATCCCAGCCTCCGGCACTGTACTCCGTCTTCCGGAATTCCATCGTAAACTGCACATCTAAAAAATTCAGATCTTCAAGTGCCTGTGCAATCGCTTTCGTCAATCCCTTTGCCGCTTTCTTCCGGATTCCGGAAACCTCTGCACACAGCCCGTCCAATTCTTCTTTCTTCCGGTTCATGGAAGTTAAAAGATCATTTAAGTATTTATCATAATCCTGTAATACGGCAATACGCTTTGTTTTTTCTTCCGCTGACTGCAGAATCTCTTCCATCGTATTTCCATACTTGGATTTCAGGTGATTGATCTCATCAAGCCTCTTTTCGGTCTGATAAAAGACTTCGTCATCAAATTCCTCCCCCGACAGGTAGGAAGAAATCTCATGATTGAAATCGCTCAGCAGATTATCAATATCGGTAAGCATCTGTTCCATCTGCGCAATGCGCTCCTCATATGCCGAAACCGAACTGACTTCCCGCAGGGCACGGCTGATAAGTTCCGATGCATTCTCTCCGGTACCGCCGTCTCCCCCGGTAGCTGCACCGGCAGCCGATATGGCATCCATGATCTTTTTTGCGTTTGCAAATCTGCGATACTGTTCTTCCAGCCGGGTATCCTCCCCGACGGAAAGCTGTGCCTCTTCGATTTCCTTTACTTCATACGCAAGAAACGACAACTCTCTGGCGCGCTCCTCGGTATCCAAAGACGAGGACTCCCACTCTTTTTTCAGTTTCCGGTATTCCTGATAACAGGCGGCAAGACGCTCTTTTTTTTCTCCCAGCGCGTCTTTTGCATAGGCATCGAGGATTTCCAGATGTTTCTTTTTGGAAAGAAGGGACTGGTGCTCATGCTGTCCGTGAATATCGATGAGCAGGGACGCCACCTCTTTTAACCGGGAAGCAGACACTGCTTCTCCATTGATCCGCGCAATTGCCCTTCCGGAAGTTATCTTACGACTTAATATTACTGTTTCATCCTCTGTTTCTATGCCCAGTTGCCGGATCGCATCCAGAACCTTTGGGTTTTCAACCGAAAAGACCAGCTCCACAAGTGCGGTCTCTTCGTTATCCCGGAGCAGTTCCTTTGGAACCTTCTCTCCGAGTGCCAGTGCAACCGAACCAATGATGATGGATTTACCGGCACCGGTCTCTCCTGTCAAAATATTAAGTCCTTCTTTAAATTCTACCTCTGTTTCCGTAATAAGAGCGAGGTTCTTCACATGTAGATTTTGTAACATACATTCTCCTTCTACTTTTCCGAAGCATTTTTATTACTGTTCTACAATTTTCCGAAGCTTTTTCATGATGTGCACCGCGTCATCGGACGTACGGATCACACACAGAATCGTGTCGTCTCCCGCAAGTGAGCCGACAATCTCCTGCATCCGCATGGCATCTACTGCAGCCGCAACGGCTCCCGCCATACCGGACACGGTTTTGATCACAACAATATTTTCCGCTGCATCCACGGACAAAAATCCTTCCCTGAGAACCCTTGCATATTTTTCCATCATATTGGAATCCGCGTCCGTAATCACCGCATATTTTTGTCTGCCGTTGTCGGTCGAAATCTTTGTCAGCTTCAGTTCACGGATATCACGGGATACGGTTGCCTGGGTAACCTGAAACCCTTCTTTTTCGAGATATGCGGACAATTCTTCCTGTGTTTCCACATCTTTTCTCTGAATCAATTCGAGTATCTTTGCCTGTCGTGTTGTTTTCATATGTCCTCCTTTGCGTCCTACGGTCTCATCTTTTTCCTCAGTATTTCCAGGAAACTCTGGTTACTGATTTTGCAGATCCAGATGGTACTTTGTGCCTGTGCAATCCGCACACGGTCTCCCACGTGCAGATGCTCCGGTGTGTCCCCGTCAAAGCTGACACATGCCGTCTCGTCCTTTTGAAACCGTCTGCTTCCCATCTTAATCTCCACAACATCCTCCGCTCCAAACACAATGCTTTTGGAGTTTAAGTCATGTGCATTGATCGGTGTCAGAAGAAGTACCCTTGCTTTCGGGTCCACGATCGGACCTCCGGTGGAAAGATTATACCCCGTGGAACCGGTCGGTGTCGCAACAATCACGCCATCTGCGTGGTAAGTTGTCAGATATTCCCCATTGACATACACATTTAAAAGCAGCATGGACAGATCCCCGGACCAGTGGATCACGACATCATTCAATGCCATATGTGCGCCGTTTCCGCCAATTTTTTCGCCGGTCAGAACAATCCGCTCTTCCATGATGCAATCATCCTGCATCAGACAGTCGATGGCATGAAATACGGTAGCTTCCTCAAGCTCACACAGATACCCCAGTGTCCCAAGGTTGACACCGATCAGCGGAATCTGCAGCGCCTCCACCTTGGTTGCTGCGCGGATTAACGTGCCGTCTCCGCCGAGAACAAGGATACATTCCGTGTCTGCCGGAATTTCGGAAAGTGCAAAATCTTTCTGGTTATCATCCTCCACATTGCTGACACAGATTGCAGCACTGCCGCCCTTTTGTTGTATGTACGAGACAATTTCGTTTGAGAGTGTCAGATCACGATCTTTGTACCGGTTCGTGATCAGCATAAATTTACGCATCTACTTATCCAATTCTCCGTGTGCTGCTTCCACAACTGCGTGAATATCCACGGATTCCTCCTTTATTGCTTCGTCCGATTTTTCAATATGCACGAGATACTCGATGTTTCCCTCCGGTCCCTTGATCGGTGAGTATTCCAGATGGTGTACCGAAAATCCGTTTTCCAGTGCAAAGGTAATGATCCTCTCGATCACTTCCTCGTGAACGGCCTTATCACGTACCACGCCTTTCTTTCCCACTTTTTCCCGTCCGGCTTCAAACTGTGGTTTGATCAGACATACCATCTGTCCGCCGTCCTTTAACAGTGCATATGCCGCCGGGAGCACTTTGGTCAGGGAAATAAATGAGACATCCACCGAAGCAAAATCGAGCACATCATCGATATCTTCCGGTGTGACATAGCGGATGTTTGTTTTTTCCATACAGACAACCCTTGGGTCCTGGCGCAGTTTCCATGCAAACTGGCCATATCCCACATCGACGGAATACACTTTCTTTGCCCCGTTCTGCAGCATGCAGTCCGTAAACCCGCCCGTCGAAGCACCGATGTCCATGCACACCATGCCATCTAAGGAAATGGAAAAATGTGTCATCGCTTTTTCCAGTTTCAGACCGCCGCGGCTGAC
>ULZP01012101.1_pt1 | contig 10964 bp, 8 predicted proteins | sample 1963281 | NCBI WGS metagenome assembly ULZP01 (sample SAMEA4835894, study PRJEB28245) | human gut metagenome | biome: gut microbiome; material: fecal sample | place: Denmark | collected 2008
TATCAGCCGCTTAATAGATTAAACAGAAATCTCCTTCTTCTTCACCTCCGGCTCCACCAACACATTCTGATACCGGTAAATACTAAGTAATATTCCAAACATAATATAACTGATCATCATCCCACTTCCCCCGGTCGTCAGAAACAGGCAATAATTATTTGAAAGTGGAAAATATCCAAGATTTTCTAATACATATCCAATGAACTGAATAAGCAGGACCACCACACATCCGGTTCCCATGATCATGCCGAGTTGATTTTTCTGGTGTCCTGTCTTTTGCAGGAACCATATCAGAATGCCTCCTACAATAGCAATTATCAGAACCGCTGCAAATATTCCATAATAATGTATAATAAAGGTCAGCATATAATCTCTGTTAAAGAACTTTATTTTTTCACAATCTCCACGTCCGGCAAGATGTGCTCCGGAGATCATATTTCTTATCATTCCCCCTAAGGTTCCGTCATTGCTTTCCGGATGGATAAAAGCGGATAGTCTTGCCATCTGATAATTTGCTACAGAGTCCAGTTTTACGAACACCCCAATTCCTGCTGCCGGGAGCAGAATTACCAGACTCCACAGTGTAATCAATGTTCTTTTTCTATTCACCTCAAACCATTCTTTCCAAACTGCAATTGATAACAGAATCATAAATGTAACTTCTACGCTGATTGCCATGGACAGATTCGGAATGCGTAAGATGATCCACACCGGCAGTATCTGCCACAGTATTGCCTTTACAACACCGGAATAACCAGATTTTTTTCTTCGCATGCTATACAATGTTGCCGCATATGCAGGAACAATCAGATATAAAAACGGACGCAGCGGTAATACCCGGCCAAATAAAAACCGAATCCCGTAAGCAGCTCCATTGATATATACTGCACCCATGAACAGGCTCAGTCCCATAACCACGATCCAGCCTCCGGTTAACAACTTGCCATACTTTCCTATTCTGCTGTAATCAAAATAACAGATTCCTATCATACAAGCCAGACCAATGATCGTCCACATAACACTTTTCAGATAGTTGATATTACCACCAATTCCCGATGCGATCCATTCTACATCTCCCGGATTATTTCCTGCATCTGCCAGGATGCTTGTTCTTATGAGATACATTAGTACAATTCCTGCCAGATTCAAAATCGCGATCAGTCCGATCATCTTCCAGGCCATCTTCGGTCGATGGATACAGTCCATTTCAACACCAACCTCTACCGGATCACCCATTTCCAGAACTGCCGCTTCTTCTGCTTCTTCGGCATTCATTCCTGCTTTCATATAATCACTTTTCTGATCTTCGATGTGTCCTTCCAGTTCTTTTGTTACCAGCGGAAGTGCCCGCTTACACCGGATCTGTTCTGTTACCGTCTGTATATATTTCTTTTTATCCAAAGCACACACCACCCATCACATCCAGAACTGCTTTTGAATACTCTTTCCATTCTTCTGACTTCTTTTTTAATTCTTTTTTTCCGGATCTTGTAATATGATAATATTTTCGGATCTTTCCGACTGCTTCTTTCTCATAAGACTCTACGAATCCTTTTTCTTCCAGACCATGCAAAAGCGGATACAAAGTTCCTGCTTTTAACTCAAATACATTCTTTGATTTTCCCCGGAGGGTATCGATCATTTCATATCCGTACATGTCCTTTTCTTCTAATAATTTTAACACTAGCATCGTAGTACTTCCTGATACCAGACTTTTGTCTACTGCCATCTTCTCTTACCTCCTTTTTATAATCCAGTATGTAGATTATCTACATACTATATCGTTCGTCTATATATTATATCGGCAATCTACACAAGTCAAGATTTTTATTATTTTTTTACAAATTTCCTTACGAATGCATTGCAACAAAAAAATTCCGTGTCCTACTCAGCTATCAACTGAATAAAACACAGAATTTCTTATACTATTCTTGCTTTATACTGTTTTTTCTGTCAGCTCTTGCCGTCCTTCCGTTTCGGATGTCAGCCAGTTCACAACCGAACTTGTTCTAAGCTTCTTCAATAATATGTCTTGCTACATACACCCCACTTGCAGATGCATGCGAAAGTGAATGTGTCACACCACTTCCATCTCCGATCACATACAGTCCTTTATGACAACTTTCCAGATTTTCATCAATATCTACTTCCATGTTGTAGAATTTAACCTCCACACCATACAGAAGTGTATCATCATTAGCTGTTCCCGGTGCAACTTTATCCAACGCATAGATCATCTCAACAATACCATCCAGGATTCGTTTTGGAAGTACAAGACTTAAATCTCCCGGTGTTGCTGATAAAGTCGGTGTTACCAGGCCCTCTTCGATACGTTTCTCTGTACTTCTTCTTCCACGTACCAGATCACCAAAACGCTGTACGATAACCCCTCCGCCAAGCATATTGGAAAGTCTTGCGATACTTTCTCCATATCCGTTACTGTCTTTGAACGGCTCTGAGAAATGCTTTGCAACCAGAAGGGCAAAGTTTGTATTATCTGTCTTTTTCTCGTTCCCTTCATAGCTGTGTCCATTTACCGTGATGATTCCGTTAGTATTTTCATTTACAACAATTCCGTTTGGATTCATACAGAATGTACGTACATTATCTTCGAATTTTTCTGTTCGATATACGATTTTGCTTTCGTAAAGTTCATCTGTCAGATGTGAGAATATAACAGCCGGAAGCTCTACTCGAACACCGATATCTACACGGTTGGATTTTGTAGGGATTTCCAGATCCTTACATACCTTTTCCATCCATTTACTTCCGCTTCGTCCTACAGATACAATACATTTTTCACATTCATAACTGCCTTTTTCACATACAACTTTGTAGCCATTTTCAATCTTTTCAATTGTGTCTACCGGTGTATCAAAATAGAAATCCATATGGTCTTTCATCTGATTATACAGATTCTGAAGTACCACATAGTTGATATCTGTTCCAAGATGACGAACCGATGCATCCAGAAGATTTAACTTATTCTGCAGACAGAGTTTTTTGAATTTGGTTCCTGCCGTAGAATAGAGCTTTGTTCCTTCTCCACCGTTCTCCATGTTGATCTCATCCACATATTTCATCAGTTCTACTGCCTGTTTCTTTCCGATATACTCGAACAGAGTTCCACCGAAGTCATTCGTAATGTTGTATTTTCCATCCGAAAATGCTCCGGCTCCTCCAAATCCGCACATGATCGAGCAGCGCTTACAATTGATACAGCTCTTGATCTTATCTCCGTCAATTGGACATTTTCTCTTTTCAAGCGGATAGCCTTCTTCAAATACAGCAATCTTACATTCCGGTTTCTTTTTCATCAGCTCATATGCCGCAAAGATTCCTCCGGGACCTGCTCCAATAATAATTACATCATAATTCATACGTATCTTTCTCCTTTTATATATAAAAATATTATTTCGAAATTTTTTCTTGCGCTGATATTTTCTTAATTTATTTTTTGCGCAAATTGCCGGATATATTCTACGTTGTCGTCATGGATTCGTCAAGCATTTTTCGCAAGATCTTTCATCATTTCTTAATTATATTTTCTAATCGAATTATGTAAACTTATCTAATCCCCTTTTAATTTTCCATTTATATATTCAAATATTCATCCATCATACACTTTCCCTTTATTTTATGCATATTTTTGCATATTTTTTAATTATTTTCACTTTTTTATCATTTTTTCTTGCATAATTATAAAATCAGGTGTATAGTATTCCTTGCAGTCAAAAATGTTCTTTATAAAAGAAAGACTTGACTTTTAAGACTGCATACGAGAAGATTATTTTAAAGCGATTGATAAAACTATATTTCATGTAGGAGGATATATAAGATGAAAGAAAAAGTTGTATTAGCGTACTCAGGTGGTCTTGACACCACAGCAATTATCCCATGGCTGAAGGAAACATTTAACTATGATGTTATCTGCTGCTGTATCGACTGCGGACAGGGCGAAGAACTGGATGGACTGGAAGAAAGAGCCAAACTTTCCGGTGCAGCCAAATTATATATTGAAGATATCGTAGATGATTTTGCCGACAATTACATCGTACCTTGCGTTCAGGCACATGCCGTATACGAAGATGAATATCTTCTGGGAACTTCTATGGCTCGTCCTGCAATTGCAAAACGTCTGGTAGAGATTGCACGTAAAGAAAATGCTGTTGCAATCTGCCACGGTGCTACCGGTAAAGGTAACGACCAGATCCGTTTTGAACTTGGTATCACAGCACTTGCTCCGGATATCAAGATCATCGCTCCTTGGAGAATGACAGATCTCTGGACTATGCAGTCACGTGAAGACGAGATTGATTACTGTAAAGCACACGGAATCGACCTTCCATTTGATGCAAAACACAGCTACAGCCGTGACCGTAACTTATGGCATATCAGCCACGAAGGTCTGGAACTTGAGGATCCTTCCAACGAGCCAAACTACGATGACCTTCTTGTAATGTCAACAACTCCGGAAAAAGCTCCGGACAAAGCCGAATATGTTACAATGACATTTGAAAAGGGTATTCCAAAGAGTATCAACGGCGAAGAGATGAAGGTATCTGATATCATCCGCAAATTGAATGAACTTGGCGGAAAACATGGTATCGGTATCATTGACATTGTTGAAAACCGTGTTGTTGGTATGAAATCACGTGGTGTATATGAGACACCTGGTGGAACAATCCTGTATGCTGCACACCAGCAGTTAGAGGAACTGATCCTTGACCGTGCTACAGCAGAAGTAAAGAAAGAAATGTCTGACAAACTTGCTCAGCTCGTATACGAAGGAAAATGGTTCACTCCGCTTCGTGAGGCAATCCAGGCTTTCGTTGAAAGCACACAGGAATATGTAACTGGTGAAGTCAAATTCAAACTTTACAAAGGAACCATCACAAAAGCAGGAACAACTTCTCCATATTCTCTGTACAGTGAATCACTTGCAAGCTTTACAACAGGTGATCTCTATGATCATCATGATGCAAGCGGATTCATCAACCTGTTCGGACTTCCTCTGAAAGTTCGTGCAATGAAGCTGCAGAATGTAAATAAAAATCAAAAATAAATACATACTATGCGATTGAATAAAGCAGGGGCGGATAACCGTCCCTGCTTTATATTTAAATACTTTTCAAAACTCTCATCGCATTCCGATACCAGATCTTATCAAGCTGTGACTCCTTTACTCCTTTTTGCTTCAATATTTCCCACAGCTTCTCCATCTCATCCGGATGTCCAATTTCCATTACTTCCATCTCCCCGAAACCATCAAAATCAGTTCCAATTGCCGGGAAATCACTGCCCCCTTTATTTAACATATGTAATATATGAGCTGTCATATCCTCAATCCTTGATTCTTTCTCTCTTCCAAGGAACGGACCATACAGATTAAGTCCCGCAATACCACCTGCATCTGCAATCTGCCAGATCATCTCATCTGTCAGATTTCTCGGATGCTTTGCAATCTCCCTGCAATTAGAATGAGACGCAATCACCGTTCCTTTTGCGATTGCCATTATATCCCGGAATGTTCCATCCGATGCATGGGATACATCTATGATCATTCCCAGTTCTCCCATTCTTTCTATCACTTCTTTTCCAAAAGGTTTTAACCCCTTCCACATTACAGATTTCTTTCTGCTGTTTGGATATCCGATGCAGTTTTCATAATTCCATACCGGTGTCATAAGCCTGATCCCATGTTGATACAGCTCTTCTAGCCGCTCCATATGACCGTTTAAAATTCCCCCTTCTTCCACAGTCATAATCGCAGAGATCCGTCCTGCGAAATCATTCCTGTCTACATCATTCCACGAATATGCCAGTGCCAGATCTTCACTGTACCTCTCCTGCTGCTGCCTTAAATATCGCACCATATCCTGTACATGAACGAATGCCGCATCATATCCTCCTTTCTTCTTATAATCAGCCGCCTTCGTAAAACAGGCAAAAAGCTGCACGACGGTTCCCGCTTTTTTCATAGATGGAATACTGATATGGCAATCATTCTTCATCAAATCTCCCTGGCCATCCAAATCGATCAATTTCCACAAAGTATCACAGTGCATATCAATCATTCTCATGTTGTTTTTATCCCCTTTTGTTTATTCGTTTTATTACACAAATCACATTATGTAAATCATCTGTTATCAGTATACGACATTTTCCATAGTTTTTGTCGCTTTAACTGATAGTTTTTTCTATACATTTCCATATATATAATCTGCGTCTATTGCACATACTGTATATGTCATATCTACAGAACTTGCCGCTCGCAGCTTCTTTCAAACGCCCGGCGCTGCAAAGAACCTGCCACTGACAGTTCTTCACAGATATATAATAATAAAAAGGAGGAACGTGTACTATGTCAGAAATTTCAATACTTGATCTTCAGAACCTGCGTCATTTAATTGGCGGATTTGAAACCAGCCAGTGCAAAATGCAGGACTATGCCTCAGAAGCCAAAGATCCTGAAATCCGCAAGCTGTTTCAGGATGCTGCAGACAGTGCTATGAAGAACCGACAGGATCTGATGAAATTTTTATAGGAGGAACTATCTATGCTGGATGAAAAAACGATGGTAAGCGATGCCCTTGCCGGTGTCAACGGAGAACTTGTACGTTACGGAGAAATGATTTCCCAGACGGAAAACAAAGAATTGAAGCAGAAACTGAAACAGATACGTAATGACTGTGAAATGTCCCAGGAAAAACTTTATCAGATTGCCCGCGAAAAAAGTTATTATGTTCCTGCCGCCAAAGCTACCGATCAGGAAATCTCACATGTAAAAAACATTCTTGCCGGAATTTCCACACATTAGTATCGAACGCACGCGATACAGAGAACTTGCCACTGGCAACTTTTCTTGCATACTTTGGTATCTAAAATGCACGCCGGGACATTTCTTTTGTTCCGGCATGCAACATTTTGTTGCGTTTCTTTTTATTCGTTTATTATACTATACTTTTCTTACCGCGAGTGATATAATTTAATTACTTTAAATATTCATCGGATTTTGTAAGAAAACTGTCAAGTGGCAGCTTTTCCTACATAGCATTTCTTAAAACGATTCATGCCTCTCCTTTCTTATTTTACTTATATATTTTACGTAAGAATGGCTACACAATAATAATATTTCATTATTTTACACCCTCTATATACGTAAAATAACAAAAGGCAGCGCATCAAATGAATCCCCTTCCGCATATGTCAATGCACACAACAAAAGGCGCACCCGATATTCTTCGGGCAGCGCCTTATTTCTTTTAACATGGACTTCTCTATCTGTAAATATCCTTATGCACTTCTCTCAAATTGTGAATTATACAGTTCTGCATAGAATCCATTTTGTGCTAATAATTCCTCATGATTTCCCTGCTCTACAATATCCCCGTCTTTCATAACAAGGATCACATCCGCATCACGAATCGTAGACAGCCGGTGTGCAATTACGAAACTTGTTCTTCCTTTCATCAGCTGATCCATCGCCTTCTGGATCTGGATCTCGGTTCTTGTATCTACCGAACTTGTCGCCTCATCAAGAATCAGAATCTTCGGATCTGCCAGCATGGCTCTTGCGATCGTAAGGAGCTGTTTCTGTCCCTGTGATACGTTACTTGCTTCTTCATTTAACTCCATCTGATAACCACCCGGAAGCGTCTTTATAAAGCGGTGTGCACGTGCTGCCTTTGCGGCCTCCACAACCTCTTCATGCGTTGCATCCAGTCGTCCATAACGGATATTATCTTCGATGCTTCCCTTGAACAGCCAGGTATCCTGTAATACCATTCCGAACATTTTTCTTAAGTCATCACGGTTAAAGTCGCGGACATCATGTCCATCTACTTTGATCGAACCACTTCCAACATCATAGAAACGCATTAATAATTTGATCATCGTCGTCTTTCCGGCACCGGTCGGTCCTACGATTGCAACCTTCTGTCCTGGTTTTACATCCACACTGAAGTCATTGATGATTGTGTGATCCGGATTATATCCGAAATGTACATGGTCGAAGCTTACGCTTCCTTCCAGTTTATCGATACATACCGGATTCTCTACCGTCTGGTCTTCTTCCTTCTCCTCAAGGAATTCAAACACACGCTCGGAAGCTGCCGCTGTAGACTGTAACATATTGGCCACCTGTGCAACCTGCTGGATCGGCATCGTAAAACTTCTTACGTACTGAATAAATGACTGGATATCTCCAACCTGGATCGTACCTTTCATCGCAAGGTAACCGCCGAGGATAACCTCACCGACATATCCGAGATTTCCGACGAACTGCATGATCGGCATCATCATTCCTGACAGGAACTGCGATTTCCATGCCGATGTATACAGAATATCATTGTCACGCTTGAATGTTGCAATTACATCCTCTTCTTTATTAAACGCTTTGATGATATTATGACCGCCATAGATTTCTTCCACCTGTCCGTTTACATGACCCAGATATTCCTGCTGACTCATGAAATATTTCTGTGAACGTTTCACGATCACTGAGATCAGTCCCATTGAAACCGGAAGGATCAGGAGTGCTACCACGGTCATCAGCGGGCTGATACTGAGCATCATGATCAATACACCGATGATCGTTGTCGTCGATGTGATCACCTGCGTCGCACTCTGGTTCAGACTCTGACTTAAGGTATCTACATCGTTGGTAATACGCGATAATACTTCACCATGTGTCTGCTTATCAAAATAGTTCATCGGCAGACGGTTGATCTTCTCAGAGATTTCTTTTCTCAGACGGTACGTCAGCTTCTGTGACACACCCGTCATAATGTACCCCTGTACAAAGGAGAATACCGCACTTGTCAGATACAGGCATAACAGCGTCAGTACGATATGCGCGATCTTGTCAAAATCTATTCCGGATCCTCCGGATACTTTTCTGACCAGTCCTTTAAATATCTCAGTCGTTGCCTTTCCAAGAATCTTCGGTCCTACAATATTGAATATCGTACTTCCGATAGCAAATACGATTACAAAGAATATTCCAATCTTATATGCGCTCAAATATGCCATCAGCTTTTTCATTGTGCCTTTAAAATCTTTTGCCTTTTCATTTGACATCTGTGGTCCACGTCCTCTACCTCTTGGCATATTATTCCACCTCCTTAAGATCTTCTTCTAATTCTTTTTCTGATAACTGTGAAGAAGCAATCTGATAATATGCTTCGCAGTTCTTCAGTAATTCTTTATGTGTACCCTTTCCGACGATCTGACCATCTTCCAGTACAATGATCTGATCTGCATGAAGGATCGTACTGATCCTCTGCGCAACGATCATAACAGTACTTTCCGCTGTCTTCTCCTTCAGCTCTGCACGGAGTGTTGCATCTGTCTTATAATCCAGTGCCGAAAAACTATCATCGAATATATATACATCCGGATGTTTTGCAATTGCTCTTGCAATCGAAAGTCTCTGCTTCTGACCACCGGATACATTGGCTCCTCCCTGTGAGATCGGGCTCTTATATTTTTTCTTCTTCTGATCAATAAATTCTGTTGCCTGTGCGATTGTTGCTGCTTCAATCATCTCAGCTTCACTTCCATCCGGGTTGCCATATAAAATATTCGAAGCAATATCACCGGAGAACAGTACAGCTTTCTGCGGTACATATCCCAGTTTTTCACGCAGTTCATGCTGTGATACATCTCTGACATCTTTTCCGTCGATCGTGATCTTACCATCTGTAACATCATAAAATCTCGGGATCAGGTTTACCAGCGTAGACTTACCACATCCGGTACTTCCGATAAATGCCGTGGTCTTTCCCGGCTCTGCCGTAAAGGAAATATCATGCAGTACATCTTCTTCTGCTCCCGGATAACGGAAGGATACATGATCGAATACGACCTTTCCTTTTCCTTCTTCCGGAATACGTGACGGCTGCTTCGGATCATGAATCATTGTCTCACTTGTCAGTACTTCATCAATACGGCTTGCAGATACTGCTGCTCTTGGAAGCATAACCGAAATCATACAGATCATTAAGAATGCCATGATGATCTGCATTGTATACTGGATAAACGCCATCATATCTCCAACCTGCATTACACCGTCGTTGATACTGTGACCGCCTACCCATACGATCAGCAGCGTAATACTGTTCATTACGAACATCATAAGCGGCATCATAAACGTCATCGCACGGTTTACGAAAAGGTTTGTCTTCGTCAGTGCTTTGTTCGCATCATCAAACCGCTCTTCCTCATGCTTTTGTGTGCCGAATGCACGGATAACCGAAAGTCCTGTTAAGATTTCACGACTGACAAGATTCAGTCTGTCGACCTGATTCTGGATCAGTTTGAACTTCGGCATAACTACAAAGAATAAAAATCCTACGATGACTACAATGATTGCAACCGCAAGTCCGATGATCCATGACATGCTGACATTCGTGTGGAAGACCTTCCAGATTCCTCCGATTGCCATAATTGGTGCATACAGAACCATTCGGAGGATCATCACAATCAACAGCTGGATCTGCTGGATATCATTCGTACTTCTTGTGATCAGTGATGCCGTAGAGAATTTGTCAAACTCTGCATTGGAAAATCCGACAACCTTACGGAATACATTCTCACGAAGTCCGCGTCCGACACCGGCTCCGACACGAGATGCTAATAGTCCGACCATAATACTTGCCGCCATTCCAAGGAATGCAAGTGCCAGCATCTTGGCCCCTGTGTGTAAGATATAACTGGTTTCGATCTGATCGGTATCGATTCCTACATGTGTGTAAGCATCTTTGATATAGGTGGAGGCTGCCTGTTCAATGATTGAATCCTGCATGGAATTCATCTTTTTATTCATCTGTTTGATCAGCGCGTCTCTGCCTTCTGCTCCCATGAAGTTCAACATATCATAGATATCCATCTTGTCAAAATCCGGAACTTCTGACATCTGCGCTGCTGCCTTCTTTTGTGCTTCCTGCATCTGAGTCTGTACC
>ULZP01055642.1_pt1 | contig 10838 bp, 6 predicted proteins | sample 1963281 | NCBI WGS metagenome assembly ULZP01 (sample SAMEA4835894, study PRJEB28245) | human gut metagenome | biome: gut microbiome; material: fecal sample | place: Denmark | collected 2008
AGCCGGTACTCGAATCCCTGTTCAGGTTTAGCCTTCTTCTTGAAATTGGAGAAAAACCAGCTGTTCGCATCGGTGGCGGGATTGAGTTCATCACGAATCAGAAGGTTCATATCAGTTGCCGAAAGTGACCCGCATCCTTTTTTCTTCGTAGGAGTCAGAAGACATACCTGCTTGATACCTTCCTCATATACCTCTGCGGTATCGGCGTTCTTTTCCGTGACCTGTTCGCCGTACTTCTCTACATACGCGAAATAGTTGCTCAATGCAATGTTCCGCATCTCTTTACCCTTTGCGGGAATCAACGCAAACTGTTCATCCTGCTTGAAGGTCTCTGTCGTTTCACCGGTATTGATATGAATAGCGTTCTCTACAATAGACCCCACATTGCGGTGGCAGGAAGATAGCTTACATATATTAACGACCCCACTCTGGATAAGGTCACGCAGCACATTACCGGCACCAATGGCAGGAAGCTGGTCCGGGTCACCTACAATAACGAGTTTGCAGCCGTGTGAAGCGAGTTCAAATACCATGTGCGCCGTTTCCAGATTGCACATCGAGAACTCATCCACCACAATGATGCTTGCTTCACAGTCCCCATGCATGGAATAATATGCCGACTGAATCGTGGATGCGGGATGCTCCGTAGCTTCTCTCATTCTTGCAGAAGCACGACCCGTAGGCGCACAGAGCAAAATGCTTTCCTCGTTGTATCTCAGCCCTCTCGCAATCTGCCAGGTCTTGATAATGGTCTTGATGATGGTCGTCTTACCGCTGCCGGGACCACCGGTAATCACGGTCACATTCTTGATATCAGAGCCAAACACTGTCCGAACCGCGTTTTTCTGCGTGTCGTCCAGCGAGAAACCGTCTTCCGCTTCGATGATTTCGATGGCAGCGTCCACATCCTGACTGTCCACCAGACCGTAGGTAGAATTCGAACTCGTGTGAATCATAGTACAGAGATACGCGATGTCGCACTCATAAAACCAGTATTTGTACAGGTACATGCAGAACATCGGTTTTCTGCCATCCGTAGGCTTAGACCCCTGTACAACGACCAGACCGTCTTCTCTAGCTATCGTGGCTGCTTTCCGTATCACTTCGTCAGGAAACGCAACTTCGTGCAGGACATTCCGCATCGTTTCTTTTACGACACGGTACATGTCATCTACCCAGATAAAGGTATTGCCTGCCATCTGCGCTTGCGTTTCAAGAGCATAGAGGAGAATTGCCGTCACGCGCCGGATATCGTCTCGCGTAATCTGACAACCGCCCAGTGCGACTTTATCTGCCGTTGCAAATCCGATACCTGAGAATTTCTGGTACAAGACATACGGATTTTCCTTGATTTCTTCAAGGGCCATCTTCCCGGTGCCGAATTTCTTGATAACGGAGTTTATTTTTTGTATTGAGAGATACGGCAGCAGGAGCGCAATCAGTTCCTGGTCATTGGCGATGTGCATATACCCTTCGTGAATCCTGTCTGCACTCTTAACACCGATACCGGAGATTTCTTTTAGCCGTTCCGGTTCCCGCTCAATCACCTGCAGTGCATCTTTTCCGAAATGGTCAACGATTTTCTTTGCAACCGTAGGTCCCACACCCGGTACAAAGTCGCTGGACAGAAGCTCTATGATAGCGTCTTTACCGCCGCCCGCATAGTCGATTTTCGAATTGCTGATGGTGATGTAATACCCACCGAATTTCTGGTCTTCTTTCCAAGTCCCGTTATAGAAGATTTTCGCACCCGCAACCGGATTCGGCACATACCCTTTCGCAGTGCTGCTTTTAGTCTCCCCTTCTTGACGGATTTTAAAGATAGCAAATCCTGTCTCCGGCTCATAGTACATGACCGTTGTGATTTTCCCCTTGAATGGAAGAACATCCTGCGTATTCTGATTTTCAAAATTCTGGACCATGACTCTCACTCTACACTAACACGAAATGGTATTCTGGATACTTTGCTTTCAGGAGTTTCCACTTCAACCGAAACGCCTCGGTCTGCATGTACTTGCCGGACTTTGAATCGAAGCCTTTCACATCTTCGACTATCGTTTTACCCTGCGCATCCAGATAACAGAAGTCTGCCTTGTACACGATTCGCTGTACGCGCTTCTTCTCGTACACGAATGCATCTTGGATGACGAGTTCTTTCTGGCGTTCCAGATTCGAGATTGTCCCGGCTTTTTCCATCAGCTGTAAATCCAGCCATCGGCAATACTCTTTCGTGGAATCAAATGCCGCTACCAGCTTGCCGTGCCCTGAGATGTACTTGTCTCCCGAGACATATTCATCCTCGTACAGATACACCCGATGGTTTCCGTATTTTGTTTTCGCTTTCTCTACTTTTCCCGGCTGTTCGAGCTCGCTGTTTCGCCCGCCCTGTACCTTGACTTTTAACTGCGGGTTCCTTTCCAGCGTCTCTTTCAGCCACTTCTCTGTCAGCTGCATCTCAAATTACCATTTCGACTACATTTTCTTTTCATCTTATATTTTACCATGAATGTGTATTCAGTACAACCATGATTGCCGTTTGTTCTTAGTTTGTACATATTTTGGCTTACTTCGCGACAATGGTTTCACTTTTCGACAAGACTTCGGTACATGTTGCTGTTTCACATTTTCTTTATATACTCTGTTGCTATAGTCTTTGTTGCTATTTTGTTTGGAACTCACTGATACAACTCGCCATCGCCCACGCACTCAACCAGAGATAATTAACGCGATTATTTTCAAGATGCTTTTCCGGTAAACGGAGATACTTAACGCGATAATTCTAATGCCTGCCCTATCCAGTTTTCCGTTCTGGACGATTTCAAGCACACTACCCTGAGATTATTAACGCGACAATTTTACCTTCCAGACCCTTCTCCGCTGCAAGAAGGCATCACACCCAATCGATACCCGAGGTTTTTAACGCGACAAATTTTTAGAACGGTGTGTTCCGGCAGCACTAACCCGAGGTATTTAACGCGACTTTTTGCCTAGCCCCTTCCCTGCTGTTTTCCGGCAGCTATCATCATTGATTCCATAAAGGGAGTTTCTTTTCGCGATTTTTGAAGTTCCTCATCTTTACAGGACTTCCCTTTGGCATCCAGATAGCAGAGATTATTAACGCGATAATTTTCAGGAACTCACAAGTCGCTGGCTTACTCCCTGATTCTCCCAAAATGCGCAAACACCGGTTTCAAGTAAGGACATCTATTCTGCTGCTACCTTACATGTATAAACAGAGATAATTAACGCGATGATTATTATCAAATATCAATCCATATTGTATAGTATGTATTGAAATATACAGACGGGACAGCAATTTCACCTGTTTTTTTGCACCTTTGCCTGAAAGCCAAAGGATTTTCAATGAGTTTGTTGGAATACTCAGCACATTTCTGCAAATACTTCTTGTAATACTCGAAAAAATCGCGTTATTCTTCTCCGCAATAAGCAGCGTTGCTGCGCTAATCCTGTTTTATAATGAACGCATTACCGTTCTTTTTATCAAGTGTGTGCATTATGATTTTTTCTCGATAAAAAACTCTTTTTACTTCTTTTCATGTTCTTATTTTTATGTGAATCACATATACAGATAGTTATATCTCTTTCTAATTATACAAATCGGTTTCACAAATTTAGTTTCAAGAGGTTTCTACATCACAAATAACGCAAATTTTCTTATACACATTGTTATTTGAAGCACAATTTCTACAGACTGAACATGTTTTGTACATGCTATCACTGTAAACAGAGATTTCTTGTATTGCTGTCACGATTATTTTTAAGCGTGCATCAAACCGGTCTATCACTGGCTCATTCACTTAGGTCAAACCATCATCAACTGTCGTTGATACCACTCCCCCGCTGTCCTCAAACGGAGATTGTTTACACGCCATACCTTCTGGTTCTGTCTGGCTGATGCTGTCTGTTCTCAACGTTGACCACGAGATTATTAGCGCGATAATTTCTGAGAGCGCCTGATACACAGGCATGTCCCATGCCAGAGATAATTAACGCGACAAATTTCTGTCGCTCCAAAAACGCATCGCTTTTCAGAGCCAGCACCGGGTCCTGATGGCATCATCTAGCCCGAGGTTTTTAACGCGACAAATTCCATAACGGAGAAAGAAAGCACGCTTCCTTAAACCGGAGGTTCTTTACGCGATAATTTTTCTAAGCTGCCGGATACGGTTTCCCCTTAGAGTGGCATCTGAATCGGTTCGGGCGTTACCTTACCAGAGATAATTAACGCAATTTTTCTGAAATCCCCGCTTTCTTGTCATTTCAGTGCTCATCTCGTATAATAGAACTACATAACAGTTCTGTTCTGCTGCATCTTTCCTGTTATTCTCTCAGGATGAGAGTGCCCCTGCTGGTCAATACCCTCCCCTATCACGGCACTTGCCTGCCTGAACGACCAAACGGAGGTTTCTTTCGCGTAAACAGAGATTATTTTCTAAGCTTTTGAAAAAAGAACCTCCTTTTATCTGACAAACAACCTCTGTTGAAACGCAAAAGAATCTCTTCCGTAGTGCAAAACAATCTCTGACGAAAAGCAAAATAACCTCCGTTTCTACTTAATAAATAAAATATAAGCTATAAGAGAATAATTTAATAATTTTTAAGCGAGAAAAACAAATGAAAAAAATCTCTGTCTAAACTATCTCAGTTGACTTTTCCTGACATATAGTGTAAAATGATTTAAAATGTCATAAGTGTAACCATTTCACAGAATAGCACATCACCAGACATCACCAGTAGGAAGCTGACCATATTCTTGTAGAAAGGCCGAGGCTGCTGAAAACGCTGTCTCTAGCGATACCATGAAGAAAACTGATGATAATATCATACAGAATGAGGATACCGAAGTCGTTGTCGGCGAGGTCATGAGCCAGGAAGAGGCTTCTGCAAAGACCAGAGCGCTGCTGCGACAGGATTCGACTAAGCCGCCATTCGGCTCCTACATCACGAAGAGCAATGAACTGATTCAGAAGACGAAGTATTCTTTGCCGCGTAATGAGCAGAAGATTCTTTTTATGCTGCTTTCTAAAATCGACCAGAAGAGCGATTTGGATGCATCGAAATACTACACCATCACATTTCAGGAATTCTCGAAGCTGACGGGCGTTAATATGATGCGCACCGGATACCGTCCGCATCTGCAGCAAACGGTCGAGAACCTCGAAAACCGTACCTTCTGGGTGCCGGATGGTCCGGACGCTATCAAGTCGGTTTCTTGGGTCAGCAAGGGTTCTATTGTAAACTTCAAGGAAAAGACCATCAAGATGCGCTTCAATCCCGATATCTGGCGGGACATTGCGCAGCTGACCAGCAACTATACTTCCTATAGCATCGAATATCTTCTGATGATGCAGAGCACCTATTCGATGCGTATTTACGAGATTATCCTTTCCTACGATAATGGAAACCGGGATTACTCGTATAATAACGGTTTGATTTTCGAGCCGGTAACCGAGGAAATCCTGCGCAAGTTCCCGGACAAACGTAGCGAACTCGTTGGTTACAAGTACAAGATGTTCGACATTGAAGAGTTTAAGGGAATGCTCTCAATGCCGTCCAAGGATGAAATCAATAGAAGCCAGAACCGCAAAAAGACTAAAAACGATACGAGCAGCGAACCAAAGTTCAGCCGTGAAAAGACAGTTGCGGAGAAATACAAGGTGTTCTCTGATTTCGAGAAGAATGTTCTGGCTCCCGTCAAGAACGAAATCAATGAGATGACGGACCTCTGGTTTGACTACGTACCTGTAAGAAAACGCGGCGTTCGCAAATACGAGTATCTTTATATTTTCATCAAGTATAAAAACGCTGAAGAGATGAAGAAGGTTAGGGCCTTTCACGAAGAGCATCAGAACTTCGAGAGCGAGGTTGCCAGAAAACCTCGTAAAGCCCGCCGCGTAGTAAGCGATGAGACGCTCGAACAGTACAATCTGCCGTTGTCTAATTCTGTGCTCGGTATGAGTTACCGCCTTGCCAGAAACGAAGTAAAGGCAAAAGCACAGTATCAGGATTACGAAGAAAAGCTGTCTGCTAAGGAACGCAATATCTTCAATGATGTCTTTACGATTCTCGGACGCATCCTGACCAATACCAAGAATCAGGACCAGGCAGAAGAAGCCTTAGCTGCTTTGAATCGAATCATCAAAGACAACAACGGTTTGAAGACTTGGGCTTTAGGAATCTGCTCGAAGTACAAACATATGCTGGAAGCGGATGGGGGAACCAAGAGCGCACATTATTACCGTAAGGTGATTTTCAACGACCTTGTAGAGAACTCTGCCGCAACGATTGCTTTCGGTGAACAAAACCTCACTGCACTCGAAACCGGCACAGCACCTAAAACGAACTACCTCGCGATGTTCGATGATGTATGATGATAGCCCGCCGATTGGCGGGCTATTTCTTTTGCAGAGAATAAATCACAGCAACACGAACGCAAGTCTTTGAGATTTCTTGTCGCAAATTTAATATTTCAAATCGGCAGGAATCGTGTTGACTTTACTTCTTTGCATGTTATAATTAAGACATTGAGTGTTGTCGCATTTTATCCCAGACTTTTCTCCTTGATGGCTTTTCTCTGAAATTTAAGAGCACAGCAACATGTACGCAAGTCGCAAGAGGGGAGAGACAGCTGAAAACAGCTTTCTGCGGATTTATAGCAACACAGACCGGAGTCTTTGACACTTCTGCATTCAGAACGGAAACGGCATAAGTGCGAATCACAGCAACATGTACGCAAGTCTTACGCAAAACGAGGTAAATGAAATGGCTGCAAAGATTATCACAATCGCCATCGAGAAAGGCGGCACGGGCAAAACCGTCACAGCCTCCAACCTGGCATATCTGATGGGGGAGGACGGCAAGAGAGTTCTCTGTATCGACACCGACCCGCAGGGCAACCTGACCAGTGCGCTGAGTGACGGTCAGGGCGAGATTGCTGGTGGCATGTATGACGGCAAGGCTCTATACGACATGTTCACTGGTTTCCGTTATACCAATACTAAGGATTATATCACGGAGACGGAATACGGCGATAATGTCCAGATGATTCCTGCCAGTTCTCAGACACCTCGTATCAACCAGAGAATGCCGGAACTGTTCGAGGACGCCACTATCATTGCAAAAAAGGACAGTTCTAAGCAGATTGCAAGCATCGCTGACTTCCTGTACTATTTCCTGAGCCAAGTTCGCGATGAGTACGATTATATCCTCATTGATACCCAGCCGACCCGCGACTCTCTGCTATTAACGAATGCCATCAACGCCGCGGACTATGTACTGATTCCGACCATGTGTGAAGCAAACTCTCAGGAGTCTGCTTTCCGTACCTTTGCGCTCTGCAACGAGCTGTGCAATACGCCGGGAAGCCGTCTGAAGGGGGTAGGGGTGCTGCTTACTTCTGTCATGAAGAAGGCTGCTGCGACTCGTCTGATTCGAGCGCAGTGCCAGGAGGTTTTGGGTTCCTCTCTGTTTAAGTCTGAGATTCCCCATAGCCTTTCTGTCGGTATGGCTGTCACCAACCACCAGCCAGTATGCTTCTCCGCTGCTAAGCAGCCGGTATCCATAGCTTATAAGCAGGCATACAAAGAACTCAAAGAGCGTCTTGCGAAGCTGGAGGTGAAATAAGATGGCTCTGACTAAGAAGAAGGGGACGAAGGCAACGCCGAAGCTGCCGGACATCAATGCCCTGAAACAGGTAAACAGCAACGATGCTGGTGCTTTCTATAACTCACTGTTCTCGGCACAGCATAAGGTCGAGTATGCAAACAAGGATATTGCTCTCTCGAATATCCGCACAAACCCAGATAACGAGATTTTCCGTAATCTGGACGAGGAAGATGATATCCGAATCCTGTCAGAAGATATCAAGCGCAATGGACTGATGCACAACCTCGTAGTCTTCCCGACCGAGGAAGAGGGGAGAGAGGTCTATGTACTTCTTTCCGGTGAACGTCGTTTCCGCGCTCTGAAGTATCTGGAAGAGCAGGGGGATTCCTCTTGGAATGTGGTGCGCAACTGCAATGTGATTACCACACCTCTTACCGCAAATGAGAAGAAAGTCCTTCTCTATAGTGCGAACCTTCAAGTTCGCGGCGGCTTCGGCGATGAGGCTGTTCGCCGTCAGGCAATCGCTGAGTTCATCAACTGCCTGCAGCTGGCTCCTTATAATATGAGTAGAGAAGAGGCTCTCGGTGCGACCAAGACCGTAAGTTCCGTCAACCCTCGTACCATCGAGCGCGATGCCCGTATTGAGGATAAGCTGCAAGGGGCTTTAAAGGAGCTTCTTAACGCGAAAATTCTTACCCGCAGCGAGTGTGAGACCTATCTGCGCTTCGAGGACGATAAGCAGGAAGAGATTGCCAAACGCTTTGTTGCATTGAGTAACATAAACTGCTATGGTGATGACTCCGAGGGAGCAGGGAAGAACCACATCGAAGTGATGCGAGATACCTTGCACGACACTTTCCGTGAATACCTGTTTGATGTACAGCGGAAGGGGACAACAAAGGACTACGATGCTGCTTACGAGAAGGCTTTGCAGTATTTTGATGAAAACATCAATGACCTGAAAGCAAAGGCGGAGGAATACGGCAAAGCAAAAGAGTCCAGCTCTGCCGAAGAGGTAGCAGCCATCGAGCATGCCGGTCAGAGAGAGGCTGCTAGGGATTTGGTGAAGAAGGAACGGGATGTTGCCGAGAATAATACCAGCATCATCCAGAAAGCCACTCCGCGCATGGTGAAGAAACTACAGCAGGCATATACCAGCAGAAACTTTGTCAAGGCTCTTCGTGGCGTTTCTAAGGAATCCCGTGAAGCTGATATTGCAGCCTTGAATGAGGTCATCGATATCGCAACAAAACTCAAAGAGAAGATTGAGTCTATCGAATGAGGCGAGCGGCATCGATGGAAAACGACAAGACAAGAATCCTCGTTCGCTTTCGACCGGAAATCTCTGAATGCTTCGAGTTACAGGCAATCTATGAGGGATTACGCGTTGGCACCATTGCGAACCGGGTCCTGCGTGAGGAAATCGAAAAAGTGAAAAGGGCAGGGAAGGGGCATATCATAACCCGAGATTCTGCTGAGTTCGAGGAATACGAAACAGCAGGAGAGGGGAGTGACCCTGTTTATGTCCTCCCGAATGCCAAGGAAGTTATTGCGTATATGCCAGACCAGGCTCGCAAACGCGGTACGAAGGTAGCCAACAATAAGCAGATTTCCTTCTACCTGACAGACGATGAGATTAAGGTCCTTAACGAAGTCGTGTATGCGCAGGATATCCGTATTGCTATGGATTGCGGAGAAATCGTAACCTATCGGTTTGCAATCCTGGCACTTCTTTTAAACGCTCCTGAACTCGCAAGAAGAGAACAGATTGCGTGGCATTGATACTGCTTGGTCACAGATGGGGCAGGGAAGGGCACAGGCAAGCCCTCTGATGCTTAGGGGTATAACGACCCTCGTGCAGACGAGAAACCCGCAGAGGCGCGTTTCCGTGGCTGTGAGAGCGAGCGCCCAATAAACAGTAAAAGAGACAGATACGATTCCAGAGATTCTGGGAAAGCGTCTGTCTCTTTTTTGTGTGAAAGGGGATACCGAAAAGGATGCGACATTTTTTCAAGAAGGGTAGGGGACTGGCGACCAATGTGGAGTGTATAGGAATACTTTGTGAATTTCGTAACTATGTTGCATATTATAAACTCATAGCAACAAGAACGCGAGTTTTTGCGAAATTGCTGAAACGCTAGAAGCGGCAGAGACGCCCCCGGATACTCGAAAGCTGCAGTGATTAGTTTCGGCCTATGATACTTGTACTCTGACACAATTCCGTTCTGGACTAAGCTGTCGCGTATCAGTACACCGTGAACCTGTAGGTCTGTGCTGTCCGTTAGCAGCATCGGTTCGAGGTCGAGCAGCGTATCAGCAGCGGTAACACCAACTGCCAATCGTATGGTGATGCAGCAATACATCGCGTACAGAATGGTTTGTGTTGTACAGTTTGTTCGCAACGAGATATCTGTATGTCGTTGTTCGCTCTCGAGCGCTTACAAACGCGCAATTTCGCGGGTTGACCACAGCTGTGTACGCAATGGACGCTGTATCGTCTATAAAATCGGAAAAAGTCCTATAAACTTCCCTATATTTCGCTAAATCCCTATTTAGCGAAGTTGCATATTGCTCTTTTCCCCACACAAAAAATAGCCCCGCTGACGAACAGCGAGGCTTTATAAGATGATTAGAACTGATAGTTTGCCAGCTTGCGAACGAGTTCTTCGCGGGTAGCCAAATCAGATGTAGCACCGCTGATGACCGTCCAGGTAGCCGCAGTTGCATAGTCGCCGGTAATAGAACCAGCCTGCACCCAGTTGGCAAGCGAGCGCATAGAGTTCACGTTGCCATCGGTGGCACCGAACCTTGCACAGATTTCAGCGATTTCCTTGACGAAGGCAATCATCTGCTTCAAAGGTACGGTATCATCGCATCCGGTCATGCCGCGAATACGGCTCTCGATAACAGCCTCAGAGGGCGTGACCATATCCATGATGATGTGGTGGCGGTCAATGAACGACTGGTTCAAAGGCCGGCAACCTTCCAGGTCGATGTTCAGCGTAGAAATGATGATACAGTCAGGATGACGATGCAGCATCTCACCTGTCGGCAGCACCACGCAGCCAGTCTCATCGAGCAGACCGTTCAGGCCGGGCATAACAGCAGGACGAGTAATCAGAGACGGTTCCTGCAACTCGCAGACCCAACCGTTACGGATGGCGCGAACCAGAGGGCTCTCCACATACTTGAAGCCGTTCTTGCAGGCATCC
>ULZP01049184.1_pt1 | contig 10825 bp, 10 predicted proteins | sample 1963281 | NCBI WGS metagenome assembly ULZP01 (sample SAMEA4835894, study PRJEB28245) | human gut metagenome | biome: gut microbiome; material: fecal sample | place: Denmark | collected 2008
TTTTCCTCGGCCTGCTTCTTCAGCACCTCGTAGCGATGCTCGCGCTGGGCACCGGTGGTGATCTCCACGCCGCGCCAGATCAGGTCGTAGCCCTGCGGCACGCCGTTCTCGTCGCGCATGTGGTAGAAAGCGCGCTTCTCGGCAGAGTAATCGGTGATGAACAGGAACTCGTGACCGTAGTGCTTCTTGACCCAATCGTAGCTCAGGCGCTCGGCCTCGGTGGTCAGATCGCCCTTCTCGCTCTCGTCCACGGTGTAGCCGAACTCTTCTTCCAGAGCCTTATACAGGTCTGCCAGCTTGACCACCGGGAACGGGGTGGTGGGCACGATGACTTCCAGTCCGAACAGTTCCTTGATCTGGTCGCCGTAGCTGTCCTTAACGGCCTGCAGACCGGCGGTCAGCAGCTCCTCTTCCATCTTCATCACGTCTTTGAAGGAGGTGATGTAGCTGAACTCCAGATCGAAGCCGGAGAACTCAGTAGCATGCTTGTTGGTGTAGCTCTTCTCAGCGCGGAACACGGGACCAGTCTCGAAGATACGCTCAAAGCCGGCAGCCATGGCCATCTGCTTATAGAACTGGGGGCTCTGTGCCAGATAAGCGTTGCGGTCGAAGTAGTCCACCTTGAACACCTCAGAGCCGCTCTCGCTGGCAGCAGCGATCAGCTTGGGGGTGTGGATCTCGATGAAGTTGCGGTCCAGCAGGAACTTGCGCATGGCGTTGACGAAGCAGCTCTGTGCCTTGAACATCAGCTGGTTCTCGTCGGTGCGCAGGTCGATCCAGCGGTAGTCGATGCGCTGGTCGATGCTGGAGCGCTCCACAGCCTTCTTTTTCTTGGTGGCTGCGATCTCCTTGCGGACGATGGGCAGTGCATTGGCGGTGCTCTCCACCTCGATGCTCTCGGGAATCATCTCCACGCCGCCCATCTTGACGTAGTCATTCTCCATCACCTTACCGGTAACGGTGATGACAGAGTCCGGGGTGAGCTGGTCGATGGTATCCACCAGCTCGGGGTGGTCGGCCTTTTCCACCGTGATCTGCAGCTTGCCGGTAATATCCTTCAGCACGATAAATGCCATATACTTGCTGTTGCGCAGGTTCTCGATAAAGCCCTGCACCTTCACCGTGCCGCCGATGGCCTTTTGAGCCTCATTGATATAGGTGCGTTCCATAATACAGGAATCCTCCTTTAACGTCTTGTGTACTGTTTTATTATACGCTTTTCAGGGGATAAATCAAGAGATATGCCAATTTCAGCCGCTCTGTGCTGTGCTTTCTGTAAAAATGGAGACACCGGAGCTTCGGCCAAGGCTCCGGTGTCTCCATATAATAGATCATTTTTCGTCATGCAGGGTGCCGGTGCCGCCCTCCACCACGCCGTCATGCTTGAGCACAGCGGTAATGGTGCCAAAGAAGCACTTCACATCCAGCCCAAAGCTGATATGTTCCACATACCAGCCGTCCAGCTTTGCCTTTTCGGCAATTTCCAGCTCGTCCCGGCCATGGATCTGCGCCCAGCCGGTCAACCCGGGGCGTACATCGTTTGCACCGTACTTATCCCGTTCGGCCAGCAGGTCGTACTGGTTCCAAAGCGCCGGGCGCGGGCCGATGACCGCCATATCCCCCACAAGGATATTCCACAGCTGGGGCAGCTCGTCCAGACTGGTCTTGCGCAGAAAGCGTCCCATGCGGGTGATATACTGCTCCGGGTCGTGCAGCAGATGGGTGGGCATATCGTGCGGGGTATCAATGCGCATAGTGCGGAACTTGAGGATCTGGAAATGCCGCTTGCCGATGCCCACACGCTTCTGCCGGAAAAACACCGGCCCGGGCGAGTCCAGCTTGATGGCAACAGCCAAAAGCAGCAGCAGCCACGAAAGGCACAGAATGCCGCAGGCCGACAGCAAAATATCCAGCAGCCGTTTGATCCGATTTCGATACATAAATCCAACTTCCTCCGTTTTCTACGGGTCTACCGCCTTATTATAGCAGTATGGGCAGCATTTTTCAATTGCAGGCTGTACCCGGCGGGTGATATTTGCCGCTTTTGGAGAGAACAGGGCGCTTTACCTCTTGTTTTTTACCTAATATCGCGCTATAATAAGCAATTGCTATGTTCACGCAAGGCTTATTATAGGAGGTAGATAACTCATGGCTACGACCAGCCGTTCCGCAGACCTGACCAGCGGGCCCATGCTGCAAAAGATCATCTTGTTTTCCGTACCGCTGGCGGCATCCAGCATTCTGCAATTGCTGTTCAACGCCGCCGATGTTGTGGTGGTGGGGCGCTTTGCGGGCAGCACAGCGCTGGCCGCCGTGGGCTCCAACGGCTCTCTGATCAACCTGCTGGTCAACCTGTTCGTCGGGCTTTCGCTGGGTGCCAACGTGGTGGCAGCCCGGTGCTTTGGCGCCCGGGACGAAAAAGGCGTGCAGGACACGGTACACACTGCCGTAGCGCTGGGTTTAGTCAGCGGCGTATTGCTGGCAGTGGTGGGCTTTTGCGCCGCGCGCGGCCTGCTGGAGCTGATGAGCTGCCCGGAGGATGTGATCGGCCTTTCTGCCCTGTACCTGAAGATTTATTTTATCGGCATGCCCATGACCATGCTGTACAACTTCAGCAGTGCGCTGCTGCGGGCCGTGGGCGACACCAAGCGCCCGCTGTACTGTCTGGCCGCTGCCGGTATCATCAACGTGGTGCTGAATCTGGTCTTTGTCATCGGCTTTTCCATGAGCGTGGCGGGCGTGGCACTGGCCACCATCATCAGCCAGACCGTGTCTGCGCTGCTGGTGACCGGGATGCTTGTCCGGGAGAAGGGCGCGCTGCGGCTGGACCTGCGGCGGCTGGCCTTCCACGCCGGAACGCTGAAGCAGATTTTGCTCATCGGCCTGCCTGCCGGGCTGCAGAGCACGGTGTTCAGCCTTTCCAATGTGGTCATCCAGTCCTCCATCAACTCCTTCGGCTCCATGGTGGTGGCGGGCAACTCTGCCTCCTCCAATCTGGAGGGCTTTGTGTACACCGCCATGAACGCCTTTGCGCAGGCCGCTGTCACTTTTACCAGCCAGAACATCGGCGCGCGCAAGTACCACAACCTTGACCGGGTGATCCTCAACTGTCTGCTGTGTGTCGTGGTGACCGGCCTTGTGCTGGGCGGCGGCGCAGCACTGACGGGGCACCAGCTGCTGCGCTTCTACTCCTCGGACGCAGCGGTCATCGCCACCGGCGCCGAGCGGCTGCGCCTGATCTGCGGCTTCTATCTGCTGTGCGGCATCATGGACGTGCTGGCCAGCAGCCTGCGCGGGCTGGGCTACAGCGTGCTGCCCATGGTGGTAAGCCTTGTGGGTGTGTGCGTGCTGCGGCTGGTGTGGATCGCCACTATTTTCCAGCTGAACCGCACCCCTTTTATGCTGTACATCAGCTACCCCATCAGCTGGGCACTGACCGCACTGGTGCATCTGGCCTGCCTGCTTGTGGTGCGGCGGCATCTGCGCCAGAAGCAGCAGCAGACGGTATAAATCCTTTTTGCATAAAAGCAGCGCCGGGCAGACCAAAAAAGTCTGTCCGGCGCTGCTTTTACTATATCACAGGGCCACATCCAGTGCCATCATCAGCGCAAAGCCCAGCACGATGCTGATGACACCGGCCACTTCATCCGGTTCCACCGCCTCAGGGATCATCTCCTGTGCGGTCACACACACCATACAGCCCGCCGCCGCGCTCATGAGCCACGGCAGCGCTGCGCCTACCCACTCGGCCAGAACAAAGGCCAGCACCGCGCCCAAGGGCTCCACCAGTCCGGAGGCCGCCCCGGCGGCAAAGGACTGCCCCCGGGTGCGCCCACTCTGGGTCAGCGGCAGACTGACCGCCGCCCCCTCCGGGATGTTCTGCAAGCCGATGCCCAGGCTCAGTGCCAGCGCGCCGCTTACGGCGTCCGCGTCCCCGTGCAGCGCCAGCGCCGCAGCCAGCCCCACCACCATGCCTTCTGGCAGGTTATGCAGGGTGACCGCCAGCACCATACGCCCGCAATGCCCGGGGCCGCCCGCCAGCAGCTGCCCGGCGGCATCCTCCAGCCGTAAAAGCCCCACTGCGCCTAAAATAAGCCCCAGCGCCGGGGGCACCCATGCCGCCCTGCCCTCCGACCGGGCAATGGCCGGCAGCAGCAGGCTCCACACGCTGGCCGCCAGCATGATACCCGCCGCCATTCCGCACAAAATGCGCCGGGTTGCCGGCCTTGTCTGCCTGCGCAGCAAAAACACTCCTGCTGCTCCCAGCGCGGTACACGCCGCCGGGAACAGCCAGACCCCAAGTGTGAAAATGATCCGGTTCAAGCCGCATTCCCCCTTTGCCCTTTGTATGCACAAACGGGCAAAAGGGTGCAAGCTCAGAAATCGTCCTCAGTACTGTCGCAGCTGTCTGCATCGCAGTCTGCGTCATCGGACGCAAAGCTGTCGGTGTTGTCCGTGCTGAAATTGCGCTCGAATGCGGTCATGTACTGGGCATAGCCCTCGTCGCCGGTGCCAAAGTAGCCAAAATCAAAGTCTTTCATTGTAGTATCCTCCACAAATATTTTTCTCGTTCAGCCCTCCGGGGGATGTCCGTCCCTCGTTGTGTCTCTATTATCCACATTTACAGTACAATAAAAAGGATTTTATGAGTATTTTTCAATTTTTTTGTTTTTTGTGCTTCTCACCCGGCGGTACAGGCTCTATCCCGCGCTTTATTTTTGCCAAAAAGTCTTTTACTTTTGGCGAAACTTTATGACAACTATGCTGATTCTTTACGCAGATTATAACTTTCGACCAAAATCCTCTTGATTTTTTTCAAAAACGGATTAGAATATAGCATCGCAGTGAGGTGCTACCGAAAGCCCGCTGCCAAACATTTACAAGAAGACTAAGGAGATCATTGATATGAAACTCAAGAATATTTGCATCGCTGTTGTTGCTCTGGCTCTGGCTGCTGGCATGACCGCTTGCGGTGGTTCTGCTTCTAGCGCTGCTGCTTCCTCCACCTCTGAGGCTGCTTCCGCAAGCACCACCGCTGTTTCCGAGGCTGCTTCTTCTGAGGCTGCTTCCAGCGAGGCCGCTTCCTCTGAGGCTGCATCTTCCGAGGCTGCTTCCTCTGAGGCTGCTGTCAGTGAGGCTGCTTCTTCTGAGGCTGCTTCCACCACTGCCGCCTAAGTTTAACGCGCACAGCGTACATAACAAAATAGCAAAAGGCCGTTGCACATTATTTTGTGCAGCGGCCTTTTTGGTTGCACAGAAAGATTTAAATGCCCTCCGCGTGCGCTATGGGCATAACCAGCGGAATGATTTTTTTCGGGATACCGGGTCATCTGCGAACGCCCCGGTATCCCATTTTTATGAAAAAAGACCGCCGCACAAAGCCATGTGCAGCAGTTTCCTTACGTTTGAGAAGTAAGCTTCCCAGTATCATTTTTCAAGAATTGCGCGGATCTGAGCAAGGTCGGCGGCAAAGGCGATGTTCCGCTGCCGCGCCGGAGTAGAAAGCCCCATGGTGATCATCTGCTGCAAAAGCTGGTGCAGAGGCTGGTAGTAGCCGTTCAGGTCGTAGAGGATGCAGGGCGCGTCCAGCTGCCCCAGAGACAACTTGCTGATGACCTCTGTGATCTCCTCCAGCGTGCCGGTGCCGCCGGGAAACGCGATAAAAGCATCCCCCAGCTCGATCATTTTGGTCTTGCGGGCGGGGATATCCTCGGTGACGATCAACTCTGTCAGTCCCTCGTGCTGCAGCTCTGCGTCCAGAAAGCACTTGGGTTCTACGCCGGTCACCCGGCCGCCTGCAGCCAGCACACTGTCGGCCAAAAGCCCCATCAGGCCGCTTTTGCTGCCGCCATACACCAGCGCATTGCCGCTTTCGCCGATCCAGCGCCCCAGCTGCTGCACGGCCTGCGGCAGTGCAGGGTCGGTGCCAAGGTTTGCCCCCAGATACACGGTAATGTTCATTTTGTCAACCTCTCCTTCCGGGTCAGATGCTCCACAGCACCGCGCCCAGCACCGCAGAAAGTAAGATCATCCCGATGGGGGACGGCGCTTTCTGCGTTTTCTTTTTATAGGCAAAATGCAGAATGCCCAGCAGAGCAAACACCGCCAGTGCCCGCACATCCGGGGCAAAGCCGCCGGAAACGGTGGTAAAGCCGCCCAGCGTGGAAAGCCCCATGGTGCAGGCGGTGGCCAGGATCATAGCCACCACGCAGGGACGTACCCCAGCCAAAAAGGCGTTGACCCCGGCGTACTTCATCAGGCTGTGCAGCGCCGCTGCAATGAGCAGAATGATGACAAAAGAGGGCAGCACCACCCCCACCGTTGCCACAAAGGAGCCTGCCAGCCCCGCCTGCGAAGCGCCGATAAAGGTGGCCATGTTCACCGCCAGCGGGCCGGGCGTAGACTCTGACACCGCGATAAAGCTGAGAAATTCGCTCTCGGTCAGCCAGCCGTGCCCCAGCACTGTTTCCCGTACCAGCGAGATCATGCCGTAGCCGCCGCCAAAGGACACCGCACCGATGACCAGAAAGTTCCAGAATAATTGCAACAAGATCATTTTGTGCCGCCTTTCTTCCCCTGCCCCACTGCGTAGGCCAGCACCCCAGCTGCGCCGCAAAACAGGATGCAGCAGATGGAGGAAAATTTTACCGCCAGCATAGAGCAGCCCACCATGGCCGCCAGAACTACCGCCACCACTGCCGTGTTGAAGGGGGTGCGCTGCAAGTTTTTGAGCATCTTGACCCCTGCGGATAAGATCAGATAGATGACACAGGCCTGAATGCCCTTGAAGGCATTGGCCACCACCGTCAGCTGCAAAAAGCGGTCGAAGAAGAGCGAAATAAGGTAGATGACTGCAAAGGACGGCAGGCACACCGCCAAGGTAGAGGCCGCCGCACCGGCAACACCGGCCAGCTTATAGCCGATGTAGGTGGCGCTGTTCACCGCCACAGGGCCGGGAGTGGACTCGGCAATGGCGACCATATCCAGAAACTCTTCCCGGGTGAGCCAGCGCTTTTTTTCTACAAATTCGTGTTCCAGCAGCGCTACCATGGCATAGCCGCCGCCAAAGGTAAAGGCACCGATCTTAAAAAAGGTGCCGAACAATTCTCCGGTTTTAGACATAGGCATCCCTCCATGTTTTTACTGTTTGACTGGCTCCAGCTCCAGATAGCACTCGAAAGCCGTTTTGTCTGCGTGCTTGGCAATAAAGTACCAGCCATCATCCGAAGGCGTGTAGAACACCTCCACCTGCTGCCCCATGGGGACTTCGCGGTGATAGTTGATGGAAGCGAACTTCACAACATGATCGCGCATGATCTCCTGCGGCAGTGCATCGCAGACGATATCCAGATAAAAGGCGTTGTTGATGTGGTAGTGCAGGTCGCACTGGGAGTAGCGCGCCGTAACCAGACCGGCGCTGGTCAGGCTGTCCCGGCGCTTATGCAGCAAAAGGGGCAGCTCCTCTTCCACCGTCTCGTTCCAATAGCCCTCCACCGTCCAGCCCGGCTGGCGCAGGATATGTCCATTCTCAAGGCTGGACATGATCCAGCGGCTGTCCACCATGGCTACTTCCTGCCCGGCTTCGTCCGTAAGGGTGGTGATGCGCTTGATAGAGCCGCGGAGAGCCTTTTCTGAGCGGGAGCAAAGGGTCAAAGTCTCGCCACGGCGGGGCACACGGCTAAACCGCAGCGCCTGCTTGCCCACCAGAAACGCTACACCGTGATCCTCAAAAAACTTATCGTCCATGCCAAAGTGGCGGGCATGCATGGAAGAGATCTGCTCCACATAGCGCAGCAGAGCGCTGGCCTTGAGCAGGCTGTGGCAGTCTGCGTCGGCATTTTCTACCACGGCAGTACCTTGATAATAAAATTGTTCCATAGTCTTTCCCTCCTATCGGAAAAAGGCCGCCGCACCACGTCCGGGACGGCAGCCTTGGTTGAAACGATCAATACTGATTGCGGGTCTTTCTGCGCACCTTGCGCCAGATATTGAAGCAGGCCAGCGCCAGCATGGCCAGCAGTAGCAGCAAAAACAGGTAGCTGCCGCCGCCCTCGTCGTAACTCTTCATCTCGCTCCACTTCAGATCCAGCTCGCTGTTCACCTCGTCGCTCAGGGCGGTGAACACCTTTTCGCGGGCAGCATCCTCCTCAGACGGATAGGCGATCTCGCTGGTCTTCAGATCCTCGTCCAGCACCTCCCAAACATCGTGCATGGGGGTGGTGTAGCCGATATACTCGCTGTTAGCCTTACCGATGTCGGTCTCGCACATGAAGTTGATGAACATCTCGGCGGCCTCTTTGTGCTCGCTGGCAGCAGGCACAGCCATGCAGTCCACCGAAAGCACACTGCCCTCCTCCGGGAACACCCAAGCCAGATCCGGGTTATCATCGATCATGGTAATGGCATCGCCGGAGTAGTACACGCCGATGGCAGCCTCGCCGCCGATCATCTTATCAAAGATCTCGTCCATGACGTAGGCCTGCACCAGCGGCTTCTGTGCCTTGAGCTCCTCCACCACCTCGTCCACATCTTCCGGGGTGGCGGGGTTGATGCTGTGGCCGCTCTTGAACGCGGCGATGGCGTAGGCATCGCGGCTGTTGTTGAACATGAGAATGTTGCCCGCATACTGTTCATCCCACAGGTCTGCCCAGCAGGTAGGGGCTTCGTCCACCATAGTGGTGTTGTAGATGATGCCGGTGGTGCACAGCATATAGGGTACAGTGTAGGCGTTCTGCGGGTCGTAATCCGGGTTGCGGTAGCCCGTATCGATCTTCTGGAAATTGGGGATATTCTCGTAGTCAAGGGGTGCAAGCATCCCTTCGTTGATCATCTTTGCCACCATGTAGTCGGAGGGGATGATCACATCGTAGTTGGCTGCGCCGGACTTGAGTTTGGCGTACAGGGACTCGTTGGAGTCGAAGGTGGTGTAGTTCACCTTGATGCCGGTCAGCTTTTCAAAGGCGGCAACCACGTCCGCACTGTCGTCCGAACCGTTGGAGATGTACTCGCCCCAGTTATAGACGTTCAGGGTGACGTTCTGCCCCTTGAAGCGGGTCCAGTCGTAATCATCCGACACCGAGACATCCTCGGTCACCTCGATGGTACCGGCGGCAAACACCGGCAATGCGGCGCACAGCGCCACAGCCATCGTCAGCAGTATTGCAGCAATGCGTTTCATCATGCGCCCTCCTTTCGCAGCGTTTTCTGATCCCGGCGGTAGCTGCGGCTCTCCATGGCATTGGACACCAGAATGACGCTGAGGATGACCACGAACATGATGGTGGACAGTGCGTAGATCTCCGGGCTGACCTTTTTGCGGGTCATGGAGTAGATTGCAATGGGCAGGGTCTCCACGGTGCCGCAGTTGAAGTAGGAGATCATGAAATCGTCGATGGAATAGGTCAGGCAGATGAGGAAGGCCGACAGGATGGCGGGGCTGATCTCCGGCAGAATGACCTTGAAGAACGCCTGCCGGGGGTCGCAGCCAAGATCCAGCGCTGCCTCGTACAGCTTGATATCCAGCTGCTTGAGCTTGGGACTTACATTAAAGATAACGTAGGGCACGTTGAACGCGATATGCGCAATGAGCAGCGTGGGCAGACCCATGATGTTGTCCGGCAGCCATGCGGACTGCGTGGCAAAGCGCTGGTAGGCCACGAACAGCAGCATCAGGGAGATGCCGGTGATGATCTCCGGGTTAACCACCGGAATATAGGTGATGTTGGTCACCAGCAGGCGGCTTTTGCGGCTCATAGAGGCAATGCCAAGGCTGGCTGCCGTGCCCAGCACCGTGGCAATGATGGCGGACAGTACTGCCACCTCAACGGACACCCACAGCGCATGGAGGATGGACGCATTCGTGAACAGGCTGCGATACCACTTGAGGGTGAAGCCGGTAAACAGCGAATAGCCCTTGCTCTGGTTGAAGCTGAATACGATCATGTAGGCAATGGGCAGGTACATGAAGCAGAAGAACAGGATGATGTAGACCCGCTGCATCAGGCGCAGATGTTTTGTTTTCATCAGGATACGCCCTCCATTTCATCCTCGTCAAAGCTGGATGTAAAGCTCATGCACAGCAGCACGATGATCATCAGCACCAAGCTCATGGCAGAGCCGACGTTCAGGTTATAGCTGTTACCCAAGAACTGCATCTCGATCAAATCGCCGATCAGCAGATTAGAGCCGCCGCCCAGCATACGGCTGATGACAAAGGTGGAAACTGCCGGCACGAACACCATGGTGATGCCGGTGCTGATGCCCGGCACGCTCATGGGGATGAGCACCCGCACAAGGGTCTTGGTGGTGTTGGCACCAAGATCCTGCGCAGCTTCCACAAGGCTCTGGTCGATCTTGGTCATGCTGGTGTACAGCGGCAGGATCATGTAGGGCACATAGTTATACACCATGCCCAGCACTACCGCACCGGAGGTGTTGAGCATGGTATAGGGGCCAAGGCCGATAAAGCCCAGCAGGGTGTTCACCGGGCCATTGACGCTGAGCAGACCCATCCATGCGTAGGTACGCAGCAAAAAGTTCATCCACATGGGCAGCATGACCAGCATAAGCATGATGTGCTGCTTGTTCACCCGCAACCGGGACAGAAAATAGCCCACCGGGAAGGCGATGACCAGACAGATAACGGTAGCAATAAGCGCCAGCAGCAGACTGCGGGCAAACACCGAGCCGTAGCCGCTGATGGAGGTAAGGTTATTCAGGGTAAAGTTGCCCTCGGCATCGGTCATGGCGTAGTACACCACAATGAACAAGGGCACAACGGTAAACAGCACCATCCATACAAAGTACGGATAGGCCAGCTTTTTAT
>ULZP01030033.1_pt1 | contig 10769 bp, 6 predicted proteins | sample 1963281 | NCBI WGS metagenome assembly ULZP01 (sample SAMEA4835894, study PRJEB28245) | human gut metagenome | biome: gut microbiome; material: fecal sample | place: Denmark | collected 2008
GCTCGACTTCGGTTGCTTTCACGCTGTCCGCCGCGCCTGTGCTGCCTGCGCCGCTGCCGTTATTCGCGTCACTGGACTTCACAGTGATCTCGATCGTATCGGACTTATTGGAAACCGCCTGATCGAGCAGTTTGTCACCGAGGTCTTTGGAAACGCTGGCTGTGGTCTTGGAAACATCCTGACCCTGCTCGTTCTTGGTCATTTCGGTCGTCGTATTCTTGACGGTCGTCTTGGTTGTTGTAGTTGTGTCGGTTTCCGCACCCGGCTTGGAGGTCGTATTGTCCTTCGTGTCTTCTTTGACTGTGATGACATCCGCATCATCCGGTGTCGGAGCCGGGGCTGCGCCACCGCCGCCACCACCGGATGCTCCGCCGCCGGAAGGCTGGTTGGAAACGGTCACAGTCAAACTTTGTTCTGCCACATCTGCGTACTCTGCGTTTCCCTGAACCTTATACCAAACGGTGTATTCCCCGGCATTTTTCGCTGTGGGGATCTGCTCGCTCCATTTGGAATCGTCAAGCCGGTAGAGCATCGTGCCGCCAGTGGTCTTGCCTGCTGTAACCAGTGCCTGTTCTGTACCATTGTAGGTCAGGGCGTTTGCCGTAGGTGCCGTAACAGTAGGGAGAAGCTTGTTGGTCGCATTGACATTGACGGTCAGAGTGATGTCCTCATAGTTTGTACTCTTGATTACTACGGTCACTGTGCCCACAGAGCCGGTGGTTTTCACGTCATTTTTCTGAATCGGCAGGGTCAGCTTGCCGTTTTCCACCTTCGCGCCGCTGGTGTAGTAGCTGCCATCCAGTTTGATTTCGCGGATCTCATAGGTGAGTGCACCATACTTTTTGGGCGTTTCCAGCTTGGGCAGGGCGGGGAGGGCCACTGTGTAGGTGTTCGCGTGGCCGTTTACAATGGTCAGCGCGGTTTCCTTAGTAAAGCCAGGGACAGCGGCCCTGGTGATGCTGCCAGTCGTGGGGAAGCTGCTCTGCTCCAGGGCGTAATTCTTCGCGGTCTGCCCCATCAGGGTCACTCTGGCAGTGATGTTCTTGCCGTTGCCCACACTGGCATCGTCAAAGCTGGCGGTCACGGTGTAGTCTGTGCCTCGGTTCAAGGTCACGTTGTCGAAGATCACGCTGGTGGGTTCCACGGTTGTCGTGCCGTCGTAGATCTTGGCCGCACACGCTACCTTGGTGATCGTCAGCGGTTTCTTTCCAATACTGACCGCCACGCTGGTGGGTGCGGTATCGTTGTGATTTTCATCGCCAATCACCCGATACCACACGGTATATGCTCCGGCATCGGTGCCGGTAGGGATGTCCGGGCTGTATGTACCGTTCTCGGTCAGGCTGTACTGCATAGTGCCCTAGTTCGCCACGCTGCCTGCGGTAATGAGCGCCTGCTCCTGGCCGGTATAGGTCAGGTTTTCCTGCGCTGTGGGAGGCGTGATTGACCTGATGTCGGCCTTTTGTACCGTCACAGCAATATCCTCGCTCATCTTCTCGTAGCCGTCGCAGGTGGCCAAAAAGCGGAAGGTATGATTGCCTGCGGGCAGCTTTTGTGCAGAAAGATCAAATTGATTCTTTGTTGTCGCACCGCCAACTGCTGTCTCTTTGCCGTCCTCCACCTTGTACCACTGGAAGCTTACAGCGCCAGTGCCGGTTTCCTTCTTTACATTGACAAGAAGCGTCCCCGTACCGCCATAAGTCATGCTCATCTTTGTCGGATAGTCCATGCTCTTGATGGTGATCTTGGCCATAGAAACATTGGTCAGCTCCATGCTGCTAAGGTCGGTTATCCAGGTGTTGCCGCTCTTGAACGCGTAGCCCTCCGGCAGGAGGGATGCCAGCGTGACATCTCCGGTGACGGTCAGCTTTGCCGCCGTCTTACCGTTCAGATTCAGCTTGAGCGGGCTGCTGATGGTGATCTCGCCTGCATCTGCCAGTAGCTTCACTGTACCGCCGTTGGCTGCGGCGATGGCCGTGTCTGCCGCCCGATGGTAGGAAATGCTGCCGTCCGTCTTTGTTACCTCAGCGGCATAGCCGCAGTAGGGGCAGACATTCCCGCCGGAATGCTCATCCGGGTGGCTACACTTCACAACAGTTACGGCAGTATTCTCATTCATCTCCGACAGTTTGACCAATGCGCCGTCTTGCTTCCGATAGGCATAGCCCTCTGCCAGCAGGGACTGGTAATCTGGGTTCTTCGGGATTTTGATGCTGTTAAAGGAGCCGCCGGACAGGGTCACACGAATATTGCTATTATATCCCAATTTCAGCTGATCCGCGTTGCCGCCGGACATGCTCAGCGTTCCCTCCGTGTAGATGCCGCCGGTGAACGTGCCGCTCGTTACCACGGCTTCGTTCCCGGTAAGGAAGAAAAGCCCAAATCCACGGACGCCAGTTCCGCCGCCTACGCTTCCCTCCAGGGTGACATTGTCCAGCGTCAGCTTTGCGCCTGTGTGGTCAAATTTTCCAACTTCCACCGCATTAGCGGACTTGGAGACACAGGTGCTTTGCACCTTGCCGTTTGTTATGGCTACATCGGAGCCGAGGATACAAAGAAGCGCCTCCTCACGGGATTTGCTCAGGGTGTGTCCATTCAAGTTCAGTATAATATTTTTGCTGATTTCGATAGGCTCTGCGTTCTCGATGTCCAAAGGCCCCCGCAGCGTGATCGTGTCACCGTCTTGCGCGGCAGCCAGCGCTGTTTCCAGACTGGTGTATCGCTTGCCGCCGGTTTCAAATGCCTCCACCAGCGCATGGCAGAATTTGCAGTAACCGGCGCTGTCCACCTTGCCCGCATGGTCGCAGATTCTGCCGCAGGCGCATTTGCCGTTCTGATATTGGTCGGTATGCGCGACCACCTTGACCGCTCTATTCGCAATATCTACATTGGAAACGTTCAAAATTTCGTTGCTATTAGCGTCTGCAAAGGCATATCCGTCTGCCAGCAGAGCCAGGGCCTCCTCACCAAGTGCTGCATTGATTCCACCTTGGAACGTGCCGCCCTGGAGCTGGGTTTTCCCGAGGAAATTCACCTGATGCTGAAACACGCAGTTGCCCTTTACCGTCAGGGTAAACAGTTTATCAAGGGTGCCCGCGCTTGTTGTAACGCTGTCTAATATCAACACCGCGGGGGCGCTGGTGGCAATGTCATTTATCGTGCCGTTTTTGATGGTAACGCTCTTGTACGGGAAATTTTGCAGATCCAGCGTCTTGACCTTGTGGCCCTGCAGATCCAGCGTAATGTCCATTTTGTTCGCCGGCTCGCCGTTCCCCGCTTTCAAGGTTGCGTTAGTATCCCGCACAAAATAAGCGGTTCCGCCGGAGAACAGAATGAACCCAACATCAGGGTTATCGCCTTCAAACGTATAGGGGATACCGTTGCGAATAAAGAGCACATCCTTGCTGCACGGTTCGCCGCACTGTTGGCATTTGCCATCGTGGGTGTATTTTGCATGGGGGCAGGTGTTAACGGTAACGGCGACCGTGTCTGTATTTACGGTATAGTTATTATAGGACAGCTTGCAGTAAACCTGGCCGCTGTACTCCCAGTTCCTGCCCTCCACTTGGGTCAGGTCGGATTGGGTCAGGATGATTTTATAACTGCCGCTGCCTGTGCCCTGAAATTCTTTTCCGTTCACATACCACTGATAGGTGATTTTACCGGACTGACCGCTTTCCAGAGAGGCGCTGACATCGACAACCGCTACACTTTCCCCATCTAATTTCTCATATACGACCTCCGCCTGCTTTTTTATGGTAATGGGGTTTCTGGGCGCGGCGGCGACGGTGACCGTTGCGGTGGCGGTTGCCTTAGCGGGAGAGAAACCATTTTCGCTGTCTGCGGTCAGCTTCAGCTTATAGCGGCCCTCCTTAACGGTGCTGTCGGCGGTAACGGTGATGGTCTGGTTGTCAGCGGATTTTTCCACCGTCAGACCGGTGGGTTTGCCCTCCAATTCCACGTTCAGGGTATCCATCTTGACCTTGCTGCCGGTCACGGAGAAGGTCGCCGTCTGACGGCCTAAGCTTTCCTGTAGGGTTCCCTGCTGCGCGCCGACGGTCAGGCTTGCGCGGGGCGCCATCTGGGCGATATAGATGGTCTTGACGTCCCCTTCTTTTGTCGTATCGTCCGCTGTGCCGACCGACATATCGTCTGTGTTTGCATTCTGATTTTCCGAATACAGAACGGTCAGGTTGCTGTTGATGTTTCGGGCCTTTCCATAACTATTCGAAATCGCACCATATTTTCCGGTGGCGTAAAGGGTTCCTCCGTTCATGGTCAGGGATGCAGTGTCAATACCCCAACCGGAATTTAGATTCAGCGTTCCACTCTCAATCACGATGGTTTTAGCGCTCAAGCCGTACTGACCGCCGTTGGTGGTTATCTTTGCCCCGTCTTTTATGGTAAGCTTCCCGCCGGCGGTGTCACTGTAGGCGGAATCCGCAATACCATATTTCCTGTCAGGAACAGTGACCGTCAGACTGCCGCTTCCCTGAATGGTCAGACTACGATAATCCATTTCCAGAGCGGAGAGCTCAGCAGTATCGGAAATCGTAATGGTATTCTCGCCTTTCAGCGTGATTGTTGTGTCACCGGTCAGTCTCACCGGGGTAGTTATGGTCTGGTTCTCCCAGGTAACATCGCCGGAGATGGTTCCTTCAGTGCTTGCCGCAGCTGCCATCAGGGGCGTTGCCTGCTCTGTTCCCTTGCAGGCAGAGAGGTCTGCATCTTCCGCAGAGCAGATGGGACAGTCGGGATTGAGCGCCCCCTGCTCACAGTGGGTCTCGCAGCTGCACTCCGCCGGAGCATTCCCGGACACACCGGACACATCAGTTTCCACCGCAGATGCCGGAACTCCCGGCATCGTAAAAATCATTGCCGCCGCCAGTAAACATGCGGCCGGCCGTTTCCATTTCCATTTCCATTTCATTTTATTCATCCTCCTCACGTTGTTCGTTCCTTCTCGTTGCTTTCTGAAGCAGCTGGGATACTGCCTCCCGCAGCTGATATTCCGTCACAGGCTTCACCCAAAAGTCATCTACCCGCATCCTGCAGCTTTGGGGTTCAAATTCTGCCTGATCGCTGATCCATAGGAGAGGGACATCCTTGCTGTACCCTCGTATGCTCATGCAGAAATTCATCCCCCTGGCTCCGTCCTCCATGACTACCACAGCGTCATAAGGCCCATCCCGCTGCATGGCATAGACGCAGAATACGCCATTGTCAAAGCGGTCTACTTTGCCAAGCTTCATCAGCAAAGCGGTTTCTTTTTCTTTCTGGCTATAACTGCATAGCGCAATTCGCATTTCCATACCTCCGTTTCCTGATGGGCGCCATCGCCTCATATAGCTCCTGATCACTACAATCTATGGAGAGGAATGCCGGGATATGAAGCTGATACGCGATCAGGGCGAAGTTTTCATCATCACTCCACCAGACAAGCGGTACTTCCGGTGCCAGCTGCTTTGCCTGAATGGCAGCCTCCAATCCCCTTGCCCCGGTCATTGCGATGACAACCGCATGATATCGGCTCCGCCGCAGTGCCTGAGATAGCTGCTTCTCATTCCATAGCTCGTCGATGACAAGCTGCCCATCCCCTTCAAAAAGGGAGCGCAGCCTGCTTTCAAACCATTCCACATTTCTTAGCTCCGTACAAAGTGCGATTTTCATGCTGAGCCTCCTTTCCTGAAAAGAAAAATAAAAAAACCAGACCTTCTCATCGGAAAGTCTGGTAGTATAATTAGAGTAGCATCTTGTCAAGAGAAATACAACCGACTTTGTTTAAGACGCAGGTTTCCTGTTTAAGACGCAAGTTTTTTCCTGCGGTTTTATGTTATACTCATATTGGATTATTGTGCAAAGGAGATGGTACGATGCAGATTGCGATTGTGGATGACAGAGCAGAGGACAGAGAAGAACTGTCTGCCTGCCTGGAAAATTATATGAAAAAGCATCAGCTGGACTACACGCTGACAGAATTTGAGGACGGAGAGAATTTTCTGAAAGCTGCCGCCCAGGTGAATTTTCAGCTTGTCTTTATGGACATCTATATGGAGAACATGGATGGAATAGAGGCCGCCAGAGGGCTGCGCCAGAAAAACAGGCTCTGTAAGATCGTTTTTCTGACCATTACAGAAGATTATGCCCGGATGGGGTACAGCCTGTCCGCCAGCTATTATCTGCTGAAGCCGCTTTCGCTCCATCAGGCAGAATTTGAAGAAGCGATGGAGCTGTGCCAGCTAAAACCGCCCTATGAAGTGATGACACTTTCGGTTATGGCTGACCGTCAAAAGCTGGAACTTCCCACAGAGAAGATTCTATACATAGATTATCAAAACCGTATGACACGGATTCATATGGCGGAACGCGTGATACCGGTAAGCGGAGGTTTTCAGGAGGTCACTGCCGCATTGCAGAAGGACAAGCGTTTTTTGCCCTGCTACCGGGGCGTTTTAATCAACATGGATTATATCAGCCAGGTTGACAGTCAGACCTTCCGTTTGATAAACGGGGAGAATCTTCCGATTGCTCTCCGCAATGGAAAACAGCTGCGGGAAGCCTACCGTCAATATGTTTTCTCTGGAATGGGGGGTATCGTATGAGAATGAAGCAAATACACAGGCGTATTCTGGGTGGCTGTCTGACCTGCCTCCTCTGCTTCACCGGCAGTATCCACGCATTTGCCGCTGAAACCGCAACCCCAGCCAATGCCGATGAAATAACGGAGATTCTGCCGGATTTAGAAAGCGAGGCTCCGGGGACACTGGATAGCGGAACCACGGAAGCATCAGAAGAAGCATCCCTCGTCCTTGTCACAGAAATACAAAATGAAGGTGAACTGCTCTCCCTTCCGGCTTTTACCCTGCCCCTTAGAACCACACCGTCCGATGATGACCTGGAGGAAATTTATCAGCTGGCCCTTCAGTATCAAACCGTTTGCGCCACTGTATCAGCAGGTGAAGAAATCCGGCAGGAAACATTTCCTGTCTCATGGGATTTTTCGGCCATTGACCAGACCACTCCGGGCGAATATACCGCAGCAGGTCGGATTGAACTGCCGGAGGGGTATGCCTTTGGTGAAACTGTATTGCAGGAGCTTCAGATTTCCGTCCGGGTGGAAGAAATGCCGCCTGCTGTCATTACCTCCATAGAGAAATGGTATCCTTATACGAACGCGTTTGCGGTTCAACAGGGCAGCGAAACCGAAACGCTGGAAAATTTGTTTGCCTTTTCCCCTTACTATCTGGATTGCTATACGGAAAATGGAACCAGCTGCACCGCTGCGGTGGAATGGGATTTTTCCGGTATTGATTTGAATACTGTGGGACTGTACCATGCCATGGGAAAGCTGACCGCACCGGAAAACACTGCGTTTGCAGAGGGAATTGCTTTCCCTGATATCTCAATTCCTGTTTCTGTACAGGCTTCAGGCAGACCGGACATTAACTGCTTTCTGGCTGCCAGAGGAAACCTTCATTTTCCCTGGGTCACACCGCCGGGGAAAATGGATGAGATCAGCGTATGGCTGTCCGAAAACAACGGTTCATGGAACCGTCTGGAAAGTGGCGTTTATGTGGGTCAGGAAATGCTCTCGATTGCCACCCGTCTGCTGACGCCGGGCAGCAGTTACCGCCTTCAGGTCGATTATGACGGCGGACAGACCGGCATCCTGTCCTTTACCTACGCAGATGAAATAGTCCTTGAAGGGTATCACGATGGCGACCGGGATGGAGGGGATGCAGGCGGCAATCCACCTGATACCATCATTCAGCCGCCTCCCGAACATACCGACGATCAGGATGACGGTTTCACAGACAGTCCCCCTACGCAACCTTCAAGATCGCCTGCAACAAATGGCGGTGGGATAGATTCCAACGATTCTGAAAAAGCACCTTCGGTCAGCGGAGAAAATGATTCTGCGGATCATGAACCATCCCACAAGCCTTCCGAGCCATCCCAGGATGGAAAAGATGATTCCGATGAACCGGCCATACCGGAAATCGAAGCGCCAGTTGTATCAGGTCAGCCAGAGAAAGATACCGCTTTACAGCAGCCCCCTAAAGTACAGACGATTGCCGGCGCTCCAGAGCTTACCGCTCCCGATCCTGCCCGGAAGCTTTCAGAAAACAGGAAAGGTTCAGTGCAAAGCGCTATGACCGTTCCCCCGGAAAGTGCGGATTCCAAAAAACCTGTTTTTTCAGAGTTCTTCGATGAAACCACCGACCGGATTTCCGGCACGCGCTTTTTGATGATGCTGCAAACAAGGGAGCAAAGAGCCGTCTTTTCCAAACAGGGAATCACCATCAGCATACCCAAAGACGCCTTGCCGGAGGGTATCCAAAACGAAGATCAGATTGAAGTCATCATCCAAGCGAATACGGACGGCGGTTTTTCTTTTTCGTTTTCCATCAACGGAACTGTGCTCAACTCCCTGCCGGATGTTTCTGTCATGCTGCCCTATCCAAATGACCCGGCAGCCGGCACATTGTTCCTCGGTGATGAAAACGGCGTGGAAATTCCCATGACCGGTTACGACGATGCGGCAAAAGCCGCCTCCTTCCAGATCAGCCATACAGGGACTTACACCATTGTGGGAAAGGAAGATACCGCTTCCCTGGCACATGCCGCCGACACTGAGCATAGCCGGTCGCCCATACTCCTTTTGATTCCGGCTTGTCTGCTTCTTCTGTCTGCCGGTGAATTGTTCCTAAGGAGGAGGCGAAAATAAGATGGTATCTTCTGTGGTAAAAAAATATGCCGCTTTATGTATGGTCTGCCTGTGTTCATCCCTGTTTTTTCTTGGCCTGTATCAGTTTAATAATAAATATAGCCAGGACACCATTCAGGCGGCAAATGGGATTCTGGCGCTTTCTGAGGAAGAACTTCAAAAGTCACCGGTGCGCTTTCTGGTATCCGGCTGGGCGTTTTATCCTGACGCGCTTTTGACCCCGGAAGAAATACGGGATGAAAGCCATTATATGCGCTACCTTTCCATTGGAGCGCAGACCAATTTCTCCAGCCCTGCAAACCCTTCTCCCTATGGCTGCGGGACTTACCAGATGACATTCTTCCTGCCGGAACGGAAGGAAGCGTATGCACTGGAAATCCCGGAAGTGTTTTCTGCTTACAACCTTTATCTGGATCATGACCTGATCCTGCAAATGGGGGAACCTGCACAGGGGACACCATTGGTTCAAAACCGCATGGTCACTTTTCATGGCGGAAAACCGTTCACACTCACCATAGCGGTCAGCAACTATGACCACTTTTACGGAGGGATTGTTTATCCGCCTGCTTTCGGAACGATGCTGGCGGTAAATACAACCAGAGGAATCCGGTTTGCATTCTGCCTGTTTGGCTGTACGGTTACCTTTGTCTGTGCGCTGCTGTCCTTTTATTTCAGCCGCCGGATGAAACAGAACAATACATCCCTGTTCGGACTGATCTGCCTTGCCATGTGCGGTCTGTCATCCTATCCTGTGCTTCATATGCTGGCTGCTGTTCCCATATTCCCCTGGTACACGATGGAACTGTTCTGTATCTATCTGGTTATCTGGCTGATCGTAGTTCTGCAAAACCGGATATGCAGGCCGGGCTTCCTGCCTGCGGCCATCAGCAATGGGGTGGGCGCTGCGTTCCTGGTATATGCGTTTGTGTATGGCATGATGGCTTCCCATCTCTCCCTTGGAGCGATTCGTTTCTTCTCTGCATCGGTCTTTTGTTATAAGGTGGCATCTGCACTCTATCTGCTTATCATCGCTGTGCTTGCCATTCACAGAGGAGAAAAACGGAGCAGGCCGATCTTCTATGCTGCGGCAGCCGCAACCTGCGCCTTTATATGGGATCGCCTTCTGCCGGTTTATGAGCCGGTTATCGGCGGTTGGTTTGTGGAATGGGGCAGCTTTTTCATAGCAGCCGCCATCGGTTATTCCCTCTGGCGCGATGTGGTAGAGGGGTATGGAAACAGCCTGATTTTTCAGGAAGAACGCAAGCAGGTCGTCCGGCAGCTTTCTATGCAGACCGAATACAGCCGTCAGGTTTCTGAAGCAGCGGCAGAAAACAGAAGGCTGATTCACGACATCAAACACCATCTGCGCACCATAGACCGCATGGCCTCTGAACGTGGGCAGACGGAGATCTGCTCCTTCCTGTTACAGGTAGAGGAACAGGTTGCGGCAACATCGGGGCACTCCCCTGCCCAGTTCTGCAAAAATCCCGTTGTAAATGCGCTGATTGAATACTACTACGGCATGGCGCAGACACAAGGGACAGAATTTCAAGTGCGGCTCGATCTTCCCGATCAGATGCCGCTTACCGATGTGGAACTGTGTACGGTGCTGGGCAATCTTTTGGACAATGCCGTTGAGGCGTGCAGCCGCCAAAAGCAAGGGGTGCACCGCATTTTCATTGCAGGCGAAACCAAAGGCAATATGTACTTTTTGAAGATTGAAAACACTTACGACGGTCTGGCCTTGCAGGAGGGAAAAACATTCCTCTCCCGAAAGGGTACATCTGCTGATCATGGAATCGGGCTTTCCTCTGTCCGAAAAATCATTGAAGGCCATGGCGGTGATCTCGATCTTGTTCCCGGTGAGGAATCCTTTCTTGTTGGAATTACAATACAGATGTAAAAACTGTTTTTTGAGGCGCATTCAGATACGCTCGTTGGGGCCACCCCAAACCCCGGCCAGCCCGCTTTTGCTGGTCTGGCGAACACGCCTTACGGCGTGGCTTTTCGCTCCCTTACGGTCGCTGTTCCTGCCACGAAA
>ULZP01041168.1_pt1 | contig 10498 bp, 5 predicted proteins | sample 1963281 | NCBI WGS metagenome assembly ULZP01 (sample SAMEA4835894, study PRJEB28245) | human gut metagenome | biome: gut microbiome; material: fecal sample | place: Denmark | collected 2008
ATAGTCTTTACTTGTATTTAATGGAACTTTCCCTTCAATAAGACACCACTCATTATTACAACTGATACCTTTAATCTCAGACATCATTTTTTGCAGATCTGTAATAGCTTTGGAACTTGCTACTTGTGGTATCTGTAACTCAAAATAGAGCATCGGTTCGAGAATATCCACTCCTGATTGTTGCAAAGCCAACCTGAAGACATAAGGAGACAATTGTCTAAAATCGGCAGGGGTACTTATCGGACTATAATAAAGGGCATAAGTAAAGGTTACTTTCAAATCCGTCACTTCCCATCCATGCAATCCCGATTGGCAAGACATACGGATTCCTTCAAAAACGGCATTTTGAAAAGAATGGTTCAGATAACCAAAGGAGATTTCACTTTCGATTTGCAACCCTGACCCTATCGGTAAAGGTTCAAGAGTCAGTCCTATGGAGGCCCAGTAAGGGTTGGGAGGGACTTCGATATGGATAATCTTATTCACCTTCTTTTTAGGTCGTTCTTTGTAGATAGTCTTGATTTCATCAAAATGGGGCTTTACGGAGAATCGTTCTTCCAGCAATGTTTGTATGATTTCTTTTTGGGTTAAACCATATAACGAGATTTCCAATTCATCACTATATGAATTTATGGAAAAGGACAGAGACGGGTCTTCAATAAACAATACATTTAGAGCGGATATCAACTTGCTTCTCTCTTCGGGCTTGTCTGGTCGGACAGAAGATTTGAGGGCGGGATGCTGATGAGATAATCCTTGAATCAGACAAGGTTTAACACCTAAATAATCTCCGATTCTTAATTCTTCTATATCTTCTATAATTGCGATATCATTAGCAACCACTTCATCAACATTTATCTCTTTGCCCTGATAAATGGTTTTTAGATTTTTAATCTTGATGAATTTTTCAGAATCATTGACTTTTATAACGGTTCGAAGTCTCAGCCTTCCGTCAATAATTTTTAGAAAACTTCTTTTATGCCCTTTGGGGTCATGTTCTATTTTATAAAGATAAGCTGAAAGTCTATTGGGGACTGATGCCGGAGGAAATATAAAAGAAATGATGGCGTCTAACAACTCATTGATGCCAATATTGCACATTGCTGATCCATGCAAGACCGGATAGGCTTTGGCTTTTGCCACAAGAGCGATTATCGCATTCCAATAATCTGCCGGTAAGATTTCTTTATCCGCCAAATATAGTTCTAATATATCGTCGTCATGGTTGCATACAAATTCTTTGTGTTCTGCCCTTATATCTGTTGGGGTGCAAATCGGGTAAACGACTCCATCGACAACCGTTTGCATAAACAAGACGTCTTGCGACAGATTTGTTTTTATGTCCAGATATAAACGCTCAAGATTTACGCCGGCACGATCAATCTTATTGATAAATATAATTGTCGGGATTTGCAGTTTTTGCAAAGTCTTGAACAGCAACTTTGTTTGTGCTTGTATGCCTTCCTTTGCCGATAATATGAGGACTGCACCATCAAGCATTTTGAATGTCCGCTCCACCTCTGCAATAAAATCCATGTGTCCCGGAGTGTCAATGATATTGCATTTCACTCCATTCCAAACAATAGATGTCGTAGAAGCCCGAATAGTAATTCCTCTACGTTTTTCTATATCCATAGAGTCTGTTATGGTGTCACCTTTATCAACACTGCCGCGCTTTTCCGTTGCTCCGCAGGCAAATAGCAGATTTTCGGTTACGGAAGTTTTTCCTGCATCAATGTGAGCAAGAATTCCTAAATTTATAATGTTCATTTGATTAAGCAATAATATACTACAATAGATGCATTGCCGAAACGCACCTTTTAATACCTCCTCGTAGCATGTAGAAAACTACAGGATTCTTAACTCGTATTAATATGTATATTATTACTGCCGCATAATTGAACGCAAATTTACGAAAAAAAAGTTCCCTGACAAAAGCACAAAGAACTTTTTTAATCTATACGTATTTTTATTTGGTATTATTAATTTGTTATTTGATGATGAGGGCTATTCATATAAATGTAGGTTAAATTTTTCTGACCATTTCAAACTGTTGTCCTTTTGGGGTAAGTCCTAATGATGACAAGAAACCAGTGACTGATTCACAATCGCAATCAACATTAGTAAATTTGAGTACATCGCTTTGAGTGCGTCCGTAATGGTTGCATGATAAATACCTCTTTAGCAAGAGGATAGGTCAGGGTTCAAGTGACCTACTTCCACCCAAATAAGCCCGAGGGGAAACCTAAAGGTGAAAATAGCACTTTGGGAAAGCAATAAGTCAGTCAAAAGCCAGACTGCGACTGAATTGCGAGGGAGAAAGACAGATATGAGGATAAAGTCCATACTGATTGAACGATAGCCCAGCGACAAAAGATGTAGCTGCGACGGAAGGCTTTTACAAACGTCGCATTGTGGCACTTAGACAACGTCATTGGTGTTATAGCAAAGAACCAGCCACAACGCAACCGCAGTAAGCGGAGAAAAGGGCGGAAGTCGTATCCGACAATCTGTCGTGCTAATAGTTATCATGCAGCTAAACGGAGATTACCTAAGTTGGAAAGCCATGAAAGTGGCTATGAGCTTTGGCTTTGAATATCCAATATGGTAACGGAGTTCCCATAGTAGTCCGAGCAAGGTAATGCCTTGTACATGGCGAAGGGGAACAGTTAGTAATGTTTTAATACAAATTTTGAAAACGTGTAAGACGTATGGAAAAATCAGAAAGAGTATTAAAAGCTCTAAGTGACCACAGTCAAAGTTCGGATTATAAGTACGAGCGACTGTATCGGTATCTGTTCAGTGAAGAGATGTTCGCTGTAGCCTACCAACGCATCTATGCGAAGCAAGGCAACATGACACCCGGAACTGACGGCAAGACCATCGATGAGATGAGTCTTGAAAGGATTGAAAGATTGATTGTGTCCTTAAAGGACGAAAGTTACCAACCCCACCCTGCACGCAGAGTGTACATACCGAAGAAGAACGGCAAGAAACGTCCGCTCGGTATTCCCTCATTCGAGGACAAATTGGTGCAGGAGGTAGTTAGACTGCTGCTTGAAGCCATTTATGAAGGTCATTTTGAAGGCACTTCACATGGTTTCCGACCGCACCGAAGCTGCCACACGGCATTGGGTATGATACAGAAGTCTTTTGCGGGAGCAAAGTGGTTTATCGAGGGAGACATCAAAGGCTTCTTTGACAACATAGACCACAACGTACTGATTAGCATTCTTCGTGAACGCATATCAGACGAACGCTTCCTAAGACTTATCCGTAAATTCTTCAATGCAGGGTATGTGGAGGACTGGAAGTACAACAAGACGTACTCAGGAACTCCGCAAGGTGGAATAATCAGCCCCATATTGGCTAACATCTACCTTGACAAGTTCGACAAGTATATCAAGGAGTACGCAGCCAAATTCCGCAAAGGTGACAGACGCAGCATCAATCCCGAATACTGGCGTTTGAACAATAAGAAGAACAGGCTGAAACAGAAGTTGCAGAAAACATCCGATGAGCAGATGCGGAAAAACTATCTGTATGAAATTGCCCAACTGAGCAAACAGATGCTGTCCACTCCTCACAAGGATGCAATGGATGCGGACTTTAGAAGATTGCAGTATGTAAGATACGCGGACGATTTCCTTATATCGGTTATCGGAAGCAAGTCTGAATGCGAGACCATCAAAGCGGACATCACCCAATTCATGAGAGAACAACTCAAACTTGAATTGTCCGATGAGAAAACTTTGATAACACACGCACAAGACAAGGCGAAATTTCTTGGATATGAAATCTTCATCAGAAAGTCAGATGCAGTGAAAAGGAACAGGGACGGAGTACTCAAAAGAGACTTCAACGGCGCAGTGGTGTTAACCCTTAACTCGGCTGTGATACAAAAGAAGCTCACTGAATACAACGCTTTGGAGGTCAGAAACATTGACGGCAAAGACATTTGGTGGTCAAAGCCTCGCAGATATATGACTCCAATGAAGCCCGAAGATATTCTTGCCCAATACAATGCGGAAATCAGAGGACTTTACAACTACTATTCACTTGCCGCAAACGTGTCCAAAGAATGTGCATCTTTCGCCTTCATTATGAAGATGAGTATGTTCAAGACACTTGGCTGGAAACTGAACACTTCCGCAAGGAAAGTTCGCCAGAAGTATCAGAAGGACAAGGACTTTGTCATTCCGTACAACGATGCCAAGGGAAAGCAGAAGTACAGAGTCTTCTACAATGAGGGTTTCAAAAAGAGAAATGCGCAGTTCGATGTTGACTATGACAAACTGCCACAGACCATGTATGTGCCATATCCGAGCCTTGTGGAAAGGTTGAAGGATGGACGGTGTGAACTTTGTGGTAAGGATGGGAAAGTAGTCATGCACCATGTGAGGACACTCACCAAGCTGAAAGGCAATAATGAGTGGGAGAAACTGATGCTCCAAAGACATCACAAGACACTTGTTGTCTGCGAGGACTGCAACTCAATGATTCAGAACTATGGTAAAGAGTAATGTTACTAATGGAAAGCCGTATACATGGAGACATGTAAGTACGGTTTGGGGGCGAGTACTCGGAAACCGCCCACCGCAAGGTGGGTATGGCGCTGGGTGCTTAGCCCACAAATGACTGACAGCACTTTTAAGCAAAGACTTGCCTATTCCTTTACGCCGGTAATCTTTTGCAACTGCGAGGGATGAAATATCGCCAGATGCCGGTTCAAAGATAACAAATCCGACAAGTTCTTCTCTTTCATAAGCTCCCAATATGTCCAAATTGTCGATTCCGCGTTCCAGTGAAGCCCTGTCATTTTGCCATGAAGGATGAAAATCGAACCAGGCCGTTTGGTTAAGGCAGTTTTTTAAATCCGATGGGAGTATGCGACATGCGGTATGGTTTACTTGCAATACAGGAACAATATCGCTCAGTTTGGCAGAGTAGTAGTTGAAATTTCTCTGTGTTTCAAAGCCTAATTTGCGATATATTTTTATTGCTTTGTGATTGTGTTGCAAAACTTCCAGTACATATTGCCGAACTCCTTGTTGACATATCAATTCGAGGCTGAAAGTGAATATTTTTTGGGTTAGGTGTAATCCCCGGAATGAAGGTACGGTTCCCGTCCCTGTGTCATAGGCAGTCAAGATGTTGTTGTACATGCCTGTTCCGTTAAGCACAAAAGAAATCAGCCGTCCTTCGAAAAATACTCCGAAAGATAGTTGTGGATTGTATCCTCGTCGGTCGAGCATGCGTCGCAATTCATCCGCATTCAAAGAGAAATCATAATCTTTGAATGCAGATGAGAATGCCGCATACAAATCTTTGAAAGAAACGGACTCTAAAGAATGAATGATGATTCCCATATCGGACGGTGTTATGTGTTTGGATTTTCATCACTATTCTCTACGGGTAAACCGTGCTGTTTGAGAAAGCTGAGCTTATCCCAATAACCTCTTTGGAAAACTATTTTATCGTTTTGCACATGAAAGAATCCGCATCCTCGCAACCCGAGCGGATCTTTCCATTCCATGATAGCCCATTCTCCATCCTCGAATATATGCTCAACAATACAAACCATTTTTGAGGTTGCAAATTCATTTACAAACATTTCATGGATAGCTGTTTTTCCTATAACTGGGGTGTTTGCGACTTGATGGTTTATGGCATCCTGAGCGTATAAGTTTGCCAAAGCGACTGCATCGGCGGCGTTGAAGCAGTCAATCCATTTTTGTAGTATCTCTTTTGGCGTCATATTTTTCGTATCTTTTATTCTTTAATATTTAATTGTTGCTTTTTCCTCTATAAGTTAGAATTAGACATTTTTTCTAATTCCTTTTGGAAGGATCATCAAAAACAAAATTAGTATTTTTTTCTGTTTTACTGATGATTCTGTAGAAATATTCTCGTTCATATTATTGTGTCATAAGGAATGTGTCAAATAAAGCGGTTTCCACATTACAGCTTTATGGTAAAATGAGTTTAACCAACTACATAACGCAATCTGTTGTCGGTGCTGTTATCTATTTCCCATTCGTATTCTATTTAGCCCCTTATTGTGGGTATGCAGCAAGTTATCTTATCGAATTCATTCTCTTTGGGAGTCAAATATGGTTGTGCAAATGGTGGCTGACAAAACATAAACAAGGTTAGTTGGAATGTTTTTGGTATAATGTTTATAAACATAAATCAAGAAAGAGCAAATAAATTTAATAGAGGCTGCCCAAAAAGAAAGAAAGTCTTGCAATCACTCTCCTACAGATACTTGCAGAGGGGATATGATTTACTTTTAGACCTTTTGGATAGCCCCTATTAATATTTTATATAAAATTCCTAATTTTAAATTTTTATCCCTTTCGATCGGTTTTTATTCTTTAACTGAAAACCCGGTCGTCCGATGATGACATGGTCGCCAATGATGTTGCCCGTTGGATTTCGCTCATTCACCGGGCTGCGTATCTGCGGTGCATCATCAGTTTGTTGTGGCGATATGCTCCGTACACCTTCCGAAACAGGCTTGACCTCCTGTCCATCCTTTTCTTTTTCGTCGGCTTCCTGCGTAGGCGGCGCAAGTTCCAGCTGTATCTTTCGGTCAAGTGCGGCAAGTTCGGACTTAAGCTGTTTCAGTTCGTCCTCCTTTTTCCATACCTTGCCCGCTATCTCCTGCAACTGCGGAACTTCCTTTTCCAGCACCTCGTTCTTTCCCTTGTACTGGTCGATTATGGACGGAATCCGCTCCAATGCGTTCAGGAAATTACGTGCGGCGGCTACCGAATCAGCCATCGCCAGATGCCCGTTGTTGTAGGTGTACTTGTAGTTTCCCTCCACCACGAAGCGGTTATCGGTAAACTCCAGCCCCTCTTTGAGTATCCTCTCGCTTACCACCTTTATCGGAAAGCCGTAAAGTTCCCCGACAGGCTTGTACAGCCCGCCCGTAGTGGCGTTCTTGGCTATCTCCTGCAAACGCTTTCCGATAACCTTTTCATCGGTAGAATCCACGCCGTCCACCTTGACCGCATTCAGGCGGTTGCCCTCCTTGTCCGTCTGCACAACGGAAAGAAAGCGGTTCCAATCTTCCGTCATGGCTTCGATGACAGCCGTGTTGTTACGCAGTTCCCCCGTCTTGGCTTCCAGCTTGAACTCCGAATCGCGCTTGCCCTTGTTGAACGACTTGCGTTCCCCTTCAAGCGATGCGATACGCTTCTCCAGTTTCGCCTTGTCCAAAAGGTCGGTATTGCCGGAGAGCAACGCCATGTACTCCGAGAAATTCATGCCCGATTTCTCGTCCATCGCCCCCTCGTCGATGGTACGCGCGCCCATCGCCCCGCTTTTAAGCTGCGAGATGAACGTCTGCTTGCAGTGCAGCAGGTTGAACTTGTAGCTGTCCAGCGACTTTTCCACCGCGTAGATGATGACATCCACGTTGTTCCCGGCAAAATGCTTGGCAATCTCGTTCCCTGCCCTAACTCCCCGTCCGTCACGCTGTTGCAGGTCGGACGGTCGCCAAGGCGTATCCAAATGATGGATGGCGACACACCTTTTTTGCGCATTCACGCCCGTTCCGAGCATGGAGGTGGAACCGAACAGCACGCGCACCGTTCCGGCGTTCATGGCGTCTATCACCGCCTTGCGCGCCTTGTCGGTCTTGCACTCCTGAATGAAGCGCACCTCGCTTGCCGGTATGCCGTAGTCCTCCGTCAGCTTCCGCTTTATCTCACTGTACACGTTCCACCCGTCGCCCGGCTGGTACGTCCCCAGATCCGAGAACACGAACTGCGTGCCTTTCTGCGCGTCGTATTTATGGTAATACTCCGCAATCGTCTTGGCACAGTGGGAAGCCTTGTTGTCGGGGTGGTCTTCGTAGTTCGGGTCTATCATGCGCATATCGAGAGCCATCTTCCGTGCGTAATCGGTGGCGATCAGCATCTTTGCCTTCTCTTCCGTTTCCGACAGGGGCGGTCTACCGAGCAGCGTGGCGTCGCCCGTCTTGGCGAACTGCATCAGTTTTTGAATGAAGTCCTCCTGCTCCGGCGTGGGCGGTATATGGTGCAGTATCTCGTTCTTGTGCGGACGATCCACACCCACATCCTCTGCCGTGCGGTAGTCGGTTATCTCGTTGTAGAAGGCGGCAAGCTCCGGCACTTTGATGAAGTAGCGGAAACGCTCCTTCTGCACCACGTTGTTCGTCACGTTGAACTCGAAATCGGTCGTCTTCTTGGCGAAGATAGCCGCCCATGCGTCAAAGCACCGGATATCCTGCCGTTCCAGTTCCTTCGGGCGCAGGTACTTGAAGAGCAGGTACAGTTCCGTCAGCGAGTTGCTGATGGTCGTGCCGGATAGGAACGTCGCCCCCAAGTCCTTACCCGTGCGCTCTTGTATGGTGCGGATGGCAAAAAGCATATTCAGGGCTTTCTGGCTTCCTTCCGAGTTGCCCAAACCAGCCACACGGTCATGCCGCGTGTTGAAAGTCAAGTTCTTAAATTGATGGCTCAAATCCGGAATTTTGGATTTGAGCCATTATCATAACTTTTAGGAATTTCATAAATTTTGCATTATGATATTGATTTTCATTTTATTATATCTTATATAGTTCTGATTATTTATTGAGCGAATTGTTCTTAAGTGAGGCATTGTACTTATTACAAACACAACACCTCACATTTCTCATTTATATAAACCTAAGAAAGCTTCAAGTTCCATTTTACCTTTTGCCGATTTCCATTTCTTACCAACGATTCTCTGGTTTTCATCCTCAAGCGTTTCCAAAGCTTTTTCCTCTTGTTCAGTAGTTATGTCAAGATATACCATTGTTGTTTGGATATTCTCATGCCCAAGCAGATAAGAGATTTGGGCAATGTTCATACCGTTTTCAAGCCAATGGGATGCTTTGGCGTGTCTAAACTGATGAGCATGTAGGTCCAAAGGAACGTCACTGCATTTGTCATGTGCCATCTTTGCGTACCTTTTCAGCATCTTATTAACATTTTCCGCAGACATGGGTGTGTATATACCTTTGCTTTTTGAATTGAAGAGTAACGCTTCAGCATTGTCAGGATTAGGATGATATTCGGTAAGGTATTTCTTCAAATATTGCACAGGTTTTGCCAGAAGAGGTATTGGGCGTTTCTTTCGTCCCTTTCCTATGACAATCATGTGAGGCTTTGAACAGTCCATAGTAATATTGTGAATCTTCAACGTCAAAAGTTCATTGATACGCACAGCAGTCGAATACAGAAGGAGCATAAGCATGTAATCACGAAAACCAATAGCAGTTCTTTGGTTTGGCATGGATAGAAGCGTGTCAACAGCTAATTTACTGATACCGACTACTTTCCTTTTGGGAGTTTTTTCGTTCGGCACATTCTCTGCCTGAAGGAACACTGAAACGAATGATATATCACAATCCGATAAGTATTTTAGGAAGGCGCGCAAGGCGGATAATCTTACATTACAGGTCGCCGGGCTACAATTTCGATTTTTTTTCATCCAAACAATCCAATCCTCAATGTTTTTCTTGCAAAAGCAATTAGCATTCAATGTTTCGGGTGTTATACCTTTTACCGTTCTGAGGAACTCCGCATAAAGCGTCATGGAAATATGATAGTTCCTTTGAGTATGCTTACTGCACGCCTTAATGGAAGGTACATGATATTCAAGCCAGTCATGCAGGCACGCAGCAATCTGCATGGCTTGTGAGTTAATCTTCTTTTTCATAAATGTCTTGCATTAATTGTTTGCTGGTTTCATTGTCGGTACACGCCATTATGTCCGAAATCGCAGGTGTCAAGGAATAGTATGCCATTGTACTTTCAATTTGTCTGTGTCCCATACTCTTGCTTAGAGCTAATAACTTGTCGTGTACAGCAAATCCTTGGTATGTCCATCCGTTTATGTTCTCGATAGCGTAGTTGTGCCTTAGTTCGTATGGGATGGCATGGGAAGAATTACAACTTTGCCATAACACCCTGAAGTGATATGTCACCCATACAGGAGGATGCGGCCTGTCATCCGGTGTCGGGAAAAACACCATGCGATTCGGCACCAACTCATTCATTCTTCCGTCATAAGTACGCATCAGGTCCAGCATTGTATCATGGAGGACTACATAATGTTGGTCATATCCTTTGCCGCGTCTGATGGAAACCACGCCATTTTCAAGGTCTACATCATTGCGTTCCAATAGGATGGCTTCTGTTGTCCTCATTCCAGAACTATAAAGTAAACGGAAGAACACCGGTAGGGTTATGCGCTGGATTGCGGCAAGCTTGCCACATCTTGGTTTTATGTTGTCGCAAGCGTCAAAAAAACGTTTCAATTCATCGTGTGTGAAAGTATGCGGTGTATAAGTTTTCGGTACAGACTTTGGCACTTGCGGCAGCACTATTTTCGTCATTTCACGCCTATTCATGTATTTGATGAAGTCCAGAACAGGATAGACACGTGACACGCAGGAGTTCGTACATTCAGATGGACGTTGCCTGCACCATCTGTCCAC
>ULZP01033918.1_pt1 | contig 10489 bp, 9 predicted proteins | sample 1963281 | NCBI WGS metagenome assembly ULZP01 (sample SAMEA4835894, study PRJEB28245) | human gut metagenome | biome: gut microbiome; material: fecal sample | place: Denmark | collected 2008
TTTTGTGGATATGGGTATGTGGAAAATACCGTTTTCCATTCCATGGATCATGTGCTTCTGAAATACTGGACCTGTCCTTTCTGCCATAGGGAACTGCCGTACAAGGTGGAAATCAGTCAGAATATCGGAAACGAACGGTTCCATCTGCTTCCGGGTGCGGTGGAGGACTGCTGCCCCTACTGCGGGAAGCGGCTCAGCATCCTTCCGGAAGAAAAACATACCGGCGGGAAATGATGCTGCTGTGGGGATCAGGACTATGGTATGATGATCCAACGGGATTCAAGTGAAACAGTTTGCTTCGGGCAGGCTGTTTTTTATTTTTATGTCGGTGATATATAATTGAAGTGATATGGAAATGCGGAATTCGAGAACTCTTGATAAAAATAGAAAGGAAAGAAATGATTTTTCTGAAATGGCTTCACCGCCGGCAGGATGAAGAACTTCTGAAAACGGCAGAGCAGGTGCTGAAAGATTTCCGGAATGAGATTTCTTCCATGGCGGTTTGCGGAGAAGAAAGGGAAGTTCTGGAAAATATGATTTTCCTTTTGCTGAATACGTACATGGAAGAGGATGAAAAAAAGTTTCTCTGTGACACAGACGGGAAGGGCTGCCTTGATACACTGGCGGCGCCGCTGGTATTGGGAGAAAACGGAGGAACCTATGCCGCTTCTTATGACAGATGCATGGAAGAGGGGCAGAGGAAGGGGAAGTACAAAACGTTTGCCCGGTATTTTGGAAAGGATTTCACCCCTTTCGGATTTGATGTATTTACAGGAATGGTGCTTCTGTACACAAGAAAGACAGGAGATAGAGCGGAAGGGACACAGCGCCTGCTGGACGCTGCCGATCGGGTGCTGGGAGATTGGAAGTCTTTCTATCATTCTTTTTTGTTCGGTTTCTTTATGGCAGCGTATGGACGGGATGCTGTATCTTCCATGGCGTGGTTAAAAGCGGCAGACAGGCAGATTTTGGACTTGCTGCATGGGTTTGAGGAAAGGTGACTTTTGGCAGGGCAAAAGGAAATCATGGCGGAAGATAAAAGGAAGAAATGGAATCAATGGGCGGCAGTTTTGTGGAATATTATTCTGATTGTCGGATGCACGTATTTCTTTTGCAGGCTTTTGGCAGATATGAATGAATCCGGTTTTGCACGGATGGAGGCGGAAAATAGGATCCTGCTGCCTGTGCTGGGAATGTTTCTTCTAAGTATAGCTGCTCCCACCTGGAAGAATATACAAAAACTGGGGGCCTGTGATGAACAAGGCGGATCTGCGCCGGAAAAAGAAGCCGGGGAAAGGCGGCTATACTTGTTCATGGATATGTACAGGCGTGTCGTCCGGCACCGTTTCCCTGTCTGAGGAAAGGAAATCAAAGTTATGTATCCGGATCAATATCAGATTATTTTCCTGGCGTGCGTTATATCTGCCAGCGTGCTGGTGCTTTTTTTACATTGGCGCTGGAAGGTCCGGCAGAGGAATCAGCTGGCGGAGCGGCATAGGAACAGCGCGGTCATCCGGCTGCGGACAAAATCATTTCAGGGATTCAGCTGTACTTCTTCCGTACGGATCCTGAAAGTGGACGGAGAGAAAGCAGATACGTTCCTCTATAAATGGCCATGGAGACATGCGGTCTATGTGAGACCGGGGATGCACAGCATGGAGGTTCGGGCGGACTGGCCTGTGCATACATGGCACAATGAGGCCGTCTGGTTCCATTATACGGTGGAAACACTGCCGGCGGTCACCGTGGAAGCCGGGGTAATATATGCGCTGGAATATGAGGTGAAGACGGATACGTGGACTTTATTCCGGTTGGAGAAAGACAGTCGGGCTTGTGAAAAAGAGTCAGTTCAGGAAGAATTTATAAAACCGGAAGGATATATATCGGACAATCATTTGTGGCGATGGAACGCCATTATGATTATATTTTGGATCTTGGGCATATTATTTATAAAGTACTGGTAATTTCTTCGGGAGGGGAGTTTGCATGAAGGAATTCAGAATAGAGGGGCGTCATGCGGGGAAACGCCTTGACCGTTTCATGGAAGAAATGGAGCACTGGCCCCATAGTATGGTGGTGAAAGCGGTCCGCACAAAAAAGCTGAAAGTAAACGGTAAAAAGGAAGACGAAACGTATCGGCTCTGTGAAGGAGACAGGGTGGTTTCCTATGTCCTTCCGAAAGAAAAAAGGCGCGATTTCACGATTGTGTATGAAGATGAGCACATATTGATTGCCGATAAAAAAGCAGGACTCCTCTGCATGGACAGTACAGGAAAAACAACGCGGACGCTTATTGGTGAGGTGAATGAATATCTGGCGGACAAAGGAGAGCCGTCCGCGTACATGGTTCACCGTATTGACTTTAATACGAGCGGGCTCATGGTAATTGCTAAAGATGAAGAAAGCAAAGGGATCCTTGACCGTATGATCAAAGAGCGGGAATTGGAGAAAGTTTATCTCTGCATCGTATCCGGGGTTCCGAAGAAAAAGGAAGGACACCTCATTCATTATTTATTTAAGGACGCGAAACAGGGAAAAGTATTTTTGTCTGATGTTCCGCAAAAAGGGGCGAAGTCTGCTGTTACAGACTATCACATCGTGAAGACAGGTCAGAATTTGTCTCTTCTGGAATGTACGCTTCTCACCGGACGGACACACCAGATCCGCAGCCAGATGGCATATATCGGACATCCGCTTATTGGAGATGACAAGTACGGCAGCAAGGAAGTAAACCGCCGATATGGGGAGAAGGGACAGCTTCTTCATGCATGGAAAATCACATTTCATTTAAAAGGAAGCGGGCATCTTTTGTCTTATCTTGATGGGCAGACCTTTACAACGGAAAACGTTCCTTTTCTGAAATCATATTTCCCTGATGGGAACAAAAATTTCGTCATAAAATGATCGGGTTTGCTTTCCCGGAAGGAAAGGGATAAGGGGATGCAAAAAATTCATGTCACTTCGGATAGAAAAAATGGGTATTGGCAGAATGGAAGAATAGAGTTATTATAAACGGGTACATGTTTTTAATTTGTTTTCAGTGTTATCGGAGTATAGGATTATGGGAGAGAGAGACGGTTTCAAGTCCCGCATGGGATTTCTTCTGGTCAGCGCAGGTTGTGCCATCGGCATCGGGAATGTGTGGAAGTTCCCTTATATTGCCGGTCAGTACGGCGGCGCTGTTTTTGTGCTGTTTTACCTGGCATTTTTAGTGCTTATGGGGATTCCCGTCATGACGATGGAGCTGGCGGTAGGACGCGGCAGCCGCCAAAGCGCGGTGCTCGGCTATAAGAAGCTGGAACCGCAGGGAAGCCTCTGGCATATTCATGGATGGTTCTGCGTCCTTGGCTGTTATCTTCTTATGATGTATTACACCACTGTTTCCGGATGGATGCTGGCATATTTCTGGAAGTTTATCAACGGCACGTTCAGCGGCGCTTCCAAAGAAGCTGTAGGTGCCGTATTCGGGTCCCTTCTCGGCAGCCCGCTGGAAATGGGCATCTTCATGGCGATGACCGTATTCCTCGGATTTGCTGTCTGCGGGTTCGGCGTACAGCGCGGCGTAGAGCAGGTGACAAAAGTTATGATGATGGGGCTTCTTGGGCTGATCGTTCTTCTGGCAGGCAACAGCCTTATGCTGGACGGCGGTGCCCCCGGCCTTGCCTTTTACCTGCTTCCTGATTGGGGACGGGCGGTTGAGGCCGGTCTCGGTAATGTGGCGGCAGCCGCCATGAATCAGGCATTCTTTACTTTGTCCCTCGGTATCGCGGCTATTGAAATTTTCGGAAGCTACATGTCTGATGAGTTTACGCTGACGGGAGAAGCGGTGCGGATTACCGCGCTTGATACCTTCGTGGCGTTTATTTCAGGACTCATTATTTTTCCCGCGTGCTTTGCATACGGTGTCCAGCCCGATCAGGGACCGGCTCTCATTTTTATTACTCTTCCGAACATCTTTGTAAATATGCCTCTCGGACAGTTATGGGGCGCTTTGTTTTTTGTCTTCATGACCTTTGCCAGCTTTTCTACGGTGACGGCGGTCTTTGAAAACCTTATCGCCTGTTCCATTGATAATTTCGGCTGGAACCGTAAGAAAGCGGTGCTTGTCAATTTAATCATCATTTTCCTGTGCAGCATTCCCTGTGTCCTTGGGTACAATGTTCTTGTAGACATGCATTTCATCGGCAGCCGTGACGTGCTGGACAGTGAAGACTTCCTGGTAAGCAACCTGCTTCTTCCCTGCGGTGCGCTGGTTTACCTTTTATTCTGCGTCACCAAATGGGGCTGGGGCTTTGATCATTATCTGGCGGAAGTGAATAAAGGAAGAGGCATCAAAATGCCGGGTGCCATGAAACCGTACTTCCAATATGTCCTGCCGGTGCTGATCCTTGTCATTTTAATCCGCGGACTGATGTAGGATGGGAAATATAAAGCCGGTTATGGAAAAGCATTTTGGAGGAAAGAAGTATGGAAGAAAGAGACAGTTTTAAATCCCGCCTCGGTTTCATCCTGGTCAGTGCGGGCTGTGCCATCGGTATCGGGAATGTGTGGAAGTTTCCATATATTACCGGAGAATATGGCGGTGCTGTTTTTGTACTGTTTTATCTGGTGTTTTTAATCCTTCTCGGGATTCCGGTGGTTACGATGGAACTGGCTGTCGGCCGTTCGAGCCGCAAAAGCGTGCTCCGCGGTTTTGAAACGTTGGAACCGAAAGGAACGTACTGGCATCTGCACGGATGGGTGTGTCTCATCGGCAGCTATATCCTTATGGTTTATTACACCACCATTTCCGGATGGATGGTTGATTATTTCTGGAAATTCCTGAGCGGTTCCTTTGTGGAAGCATCGCCCGGCAGAGTGGCGGATATTTTCGGACAGATGGTTTCCAGTCCGATGGAACTCATGTTTTTTATGGGACTTACTGTACTTGTAGGGTTTGCGGTCTGTGCGGGCGGTGTGCAGGGCAGTCTCGAAAAAGTGACAAAGTTCATGATGCTCGGACTTTTGGGACTGATTATCCTTTTGGCGGTGAACAGCGTCATGATTCCCGGCGGTGAAAAAGGGATTGCGTTTTACCTGCTTCCCGACTGGGGGCGGGCGGTTGAGGCCGGTCTCGGTAATGTGGCGGCAGCTGCTATGAATCAGGCATTTTTCACTTTGTCTGTCGGCCAGGGTTCCATGGAAATATTTGCGAGTTACATGGATAAGAAGAACAGTCTTGGCGGAGAAGCGGTACGAATTACGGCGCTTGATACCTTCGTGGCGCTTCTCGCCGGCCTTATTATTTTTCCGGCGTGCTTTGCGTACGGTGTGGAACCGGATCAGGGACCGTCCCTGATTTTCGTTACGCTTCCGAATATTTTTATCAATATGCCTATGGGGCAGATCTGGGGCGGATTGTTCTTTGTTTTTATGACCTTTGCCAGTTTTTCCACGGTGACCGCTGTATTTGAAGCACTTATCGGCAACTGTATGGATAACTTCGGATGGGGCCGAAAAAAGGCTGTTTATATCCTTTTACCGCTTGTGTTTTTCGGCAGTATCCCCTGTGTTCTCGGATTTAATATGTGGTCTGATGTACAGATTCTGGGGTCAAAAGGGATCCTTGATACAGAAGATTTCATTGTAAGTAATCTTGTGCTTCCCATCGGTTCCCTGATTTTTGCCCTTTTCTGCGTGTCGAAATATGGCTGGGGATTCGACCATTATCTGAAAGAAGTGAATACCGGCGACGGCATGAAGATTCCCCGCTGGCTGAAACCGTATTTTCAAATTGTCCTGCCGATTCTGATTACGGTCATTGCAGCGCGCAGTCTGCTCGGATGATTTGATTTCATGACTCTCCTCAGGGGGAGTTTTTGTTTTGCTGATAGGGTATACTTAAAGCAATGAAAATAAATGGTTTATCCTGTTTATGAAAAAGAGGTGCTGAATGACAAAAGAAGAACGGGCTGAAAAATGGAGCCGGGGCATACCGGAAATGGAGTGCCTGACGCAGCAGGAAAAAGAAGAGATATGCCGGCGCGTTACTTTCCAATTATTGGTTTTAACAGGGATTCTGGCAGGTGCCGCCCTTTGCTGTCTTTCTTTCCTTTCGCTGGAAGATCCGGCGTTTTTTGATGTGTTGAACCACAGTGCGGACAAAGTGAATGAGATTCATAAAAACGTGCATTCCATGGCAAAGCGGCAAGGTGCGGCCGTTATGAGCCTTCCTTATGTGCTTCCCCTTGTTTTGCCAATCGTGATTCCGGCGCTTGCCGTCGTTTATTTTCTGAAGAAGCCGCTGTTGAGAAGGGAAGCGGGGAAATTATCACAACGGTGGCGCCTGGAAACGGATGTGAATACGACTGTGCAGTTTGCCTCGGAAGATATCAAAAAAACAATGGAACTTCTGCAAAAAGATGATGTGCAGTATCTGATCCTGACGCCGCCTGCGCCCGTCATGGGCAGCCTTTTCATGCAGACCGCTCATGATGAGGGGAATCTGTTTACTCTGGAAATCAGCAAGGCGGAAGAAGGTGGAAGCGTTATTTACGGAAAAGAGAGGCAGACTGGGGAGCAGGTACTGTATGCGCTGCAAAATTACAGGAACCGGAATATCATTCCCGATACCTCCGGCTGGGAAAAGCTGTACACACTTAAAGATACGCCGGATAAGAGGAGTGGCGGGGATCCGGCTCATACGCCTGCAGGCGGACAGGATGGAGCGGGCGCATTCCTTCGGAACCTTCGCGAAAAGGGGGAGGAACTGCTGAATCACATTTATTGGGCCTTTGATGAAAAAACATATACATCAGTAGACACTTTTTCTGAAGATTTGAAAAGTTATATGGAAGACAACCGTAAAAATTGGAAACCGGAGGAAACCGCTGTGAAAGCGGGAAAAGTCTACATTGTCTATGAAGCGTTTCTTTCCGGAAAAGAAGAACTGCTTGCCAATGAAAAGGTGGTCGATGAATCTGATTTGGATGAGGAGAATCGGATAGACGGCCTGTTTCAGACGGATATAGAAGCCCTGCTGTCCGCAAATAACGGAAGATGTTTTACGAGCGGGGAGCTTTTGATGAAAGTGCACAACCAGCTGGCAGGGAAAGATTTGGGCGATCATTGTTTTTTCGAAGGACTGGAACGGGTAGAGACGGAGGATGGCATTCCCCGCTGGCGGGTTCGGCTCGGCTCATGAAACCCATGCGGGAATGTCTGATTGACTTTCTGTCATCATAAACATTTATATTATACAAATAAGGTATAATGTGACGATTTAAGTGTAATCCTGAAAGCAAAGTGGTATATTTATCTAAGATGTTCATTTTATTTTTATCTTTGAGGTGATGAAATGGCAAACTACAATCCTTATGAAAATATGCTCCATGTTTTGGACAAGGCAGCCGAAGTTTTAGGTTACAAAAAGAATGACTATGAATTTGTGCGTTATCCGGAAAGGGAACTGACCGTGAGCATCCCGATTACCATGGATGACGGCCATGTGGAAGTGTTTTCGGGGTACCGTGTACAGCACAATACGGCCCGCGGCGCGGCAAAAGGCGGTATTCGCTTCCATCCCGCTTCTGACGAGAATGAAGTAAAAGCTCTTGCCGCATGGATGACCATAAAGAACGCGATCGGAAATATTCCTTACGGCGGCGCTAAAGGCGGTATCAAGGTAGATCCCCATAAACTGTCTCAACGTGAACTCCAGCGTCTGGCACGCGGTTATGTGCGTAAAATTTTCCCGATTATCGGACCTGACAAAGATGTACCGGCGCCTGATGTAAACACAAACGGTCAGATCATGGCATGGATTGCTGATGAATACGCTGCCCTTTCGGGTAAATGGGAACCGGGGGTCGTTACCGGCAAACCGCTGGCGACCGGCGGCTCTCTCGGCAGAAATGAAGCGACCGGACGAGGACTTCTCTTTACACTGGAAACCTGGTGCGAAAAGAATCATAAAAAAATGGACGGACTCACCATGGCCGTACAGGGATTCGGCAATGTAGGTTCTGTCGGGTCCCTCCTGATCCACCGGCAGGGGGTAAAAGTGGTCTGTGTCGGCGATATTAACGGTACCTGGTACAACCCGAATGGTCTTGATATCGAAGCGATGTATGTATACGCAAATTCCCACGGAAGATCCCTGAAAGGCTATACCGAAGCAGGGGCAACCATCATTCCGGATATGGCCCTTTTCTCTCAGGACGTGGATGTGCTCTTTATGGCGGCGATGGAAAACCAGCTTAATGAAAAGACAATGGAACTGGTGAAAGCGAAACTGGTACTGGAAGGCGCTAACGGCCCGACCACCGAAGAAGCGGATATCTGTTTTGAAAAGAAAGGCATCGAAGTGCTGCCTGATGTCATGTCCAATGTAGGCGGTGTAGTCGGTTCTTACTTTGAATGGGTACAGAACCGCACCGGTTATTACTGGACAGAAGACGAATACAATGAACGGTTGAAAATTAAAATGCGCCAGGGCTATGAAGATGTACTGGCACTGAAAGAAAAATATAAAGTCACTTATCGTCTTGCCGCGTATATGCTTGCGCTCCAGCGTGTGGTAGAAGCGCAGAATACGAGAGGTTTTCTCGGATAATTGAAGAACATGCAAAGAATCGGCTTCCGTAAAGGGGCCGGTTTTTTTATGATAACCGGAACAAGTACGGTTTTAGGAAAGCGGAAGACGGATTACGGACTGTGGCGTTATGGGATTCTCCATTCCCATTCGCTTCGTATACACCTGCGTTCTTTGGAGATTTCCCTGCAGCTTTGACGGAGGCCGGCGCATATCATATGATATAGAAGTTATGACGGTTTTATAAAATATAGGACAAAGGGGGCTGTCTTATGATGGTTGCGTTGAGAGATTGTATGCCCATGACATCCTGGCTTGTGCTGACTATGTATTTTTGCTTTTTCTGTCTTACCTGCCGGTATGTCATCGAAGGGCCGGGCGGGAAGATCTTTTCCGTCATCTCTTTTATAATAGGCGGTACTGTCATTGCCATGGATACGGGAGAAGGCACTGCGGGAGGCATCATCTGTCTGCTGGGCGTATTGAACCTGGCCAGCCATAGACCGTATTTTGGCCGTAAAGTTGCTCCGCGGTATGTTACGTCATTTTTTTCTACAGATCTGGAATATGATCGGAGGAAGCTATTTTTCGCCAGTATACTGCTGGCAGTTCCGGTTGTACTTTTCTGCCGCTTCCTGTTTGGAATGGAGTCATTGTGGCTGATGGCCGTGTGTGCTTTCTTTTCCGTGTTCTGCATGCGTGATATTCTTCTCCATTGGGTGGATCCGTTTTGTATCCATGGGAAAGAAAGCAGAATTGTTACGCTCCGTGATTACCAGACGCGGAGGATGAGGGGCAGACATTACCGTCATGTAAATATGCATTTTTTCTGGTTTAAGGAAAGCGGGCCCTATGTGGCGGATGCGTGGCGACAGAGGCTGTTTGTTGATCATATCGGTTCAAAATACCAATGCGTAACGGGAAAGGGCCTTTTTGGAACGGAATATATCGTTCGTGTGCAGATGGCGGAAGACCGTGGAATCCAGTCCCCAGAGCCAATGGGGTATGGGAAAGGGTGGCGTCTTACGAGGCAGATGTATTCTAACTATTTCATGCTTCCTTTTCTACTCATGGGGATACTGCTCATCATCTTGCCGGTGATAGGACTGACCGTGCTGTCTGCGGTAGAGGTATCATTTCCTCCCGGTTATCTTCTGCTTTATGCGGGGCTGCCTTTTCTTCTGGGGGTAATGAGTCTCTTTCTGGGGCTGTGGGTGCGGCGCAGGCAGTCGCGGAATCTGGTTCATCTGGGAACAGGGCGGGAAAAAACATTTCGCCAGTGGGAACAGATCATGCCGGAATTGCAGGAGCTTACAGAAGGAGAAAAAGCGCGTATTTATGATGAAGTAGTATGGAAGATCAGGATACTTGTTCTTGTTGTATTGATCCTGCTGGCGGGGATTCTGCTGCTTGCCCTTCCTGCGGCGTGGAAATGGTTTGTGGAAGTGTATTTCCCTTTGCTGCGATATATTGTGGATTCTGCGGCAGAGATGCCCGATTTGTATAGCGGTTATGGAGTCAGACTGTTTGCTTCATCCCTGTCGCTTCCGGCCATGTTCTTTATTCTGCATTTGGTAGTGAAAAAGATTTTTTTGCGGAGTTTTCTTCATACAGCATGGGAACATGTGAAAAACAAGACATAGTATAAGTTGGATATGGAAAACTTCATTTTATGCAGAAGGGGTCAGGGATTTTCTTGGATAAACAGATCAGGAAAAGAAATCAGTCCCGCAAGCGGAGGATATATTTTCTGCAAAAGAACGTAGCCGGAATGGGGTACCGGTATCAGAACGGATTTGAGAAAGGAAAGGGACATCATGGATCCTTTTTTGTGGCTTGTGGGATTTGTCATCTTTGCAGAGAGTGCATTTTTTCTTGGTATTTTGTTTGTACTTGCCTTTTACGGCTGGCGTCTGC
>ULZP01022909.1_pt1 | contig 10063 bp, 10 predicted proteins | sample 1963281 | NCBI WGS metagenome assembly ULZP01 (sample SAMEA4835894, study PRJEB28245) | human gut metagenome | biome: gut microbiome; material: fecal sample | place: Denmark | collected 2008
TGTTCTTTCTGTAGACAATTACGTTCCGATGTCGCATACTTCCTTTTATAACCGAAAAGAACAGGCAAATTTTGCAGATTATGTTGTGATTATGGGGTACGATGAGCATTATGCCGGAAGCTCCGAAGCCGGGTCTGTTGCCTCTTTAAGCTGGGTAACCCAGGGTGTAAGCGATACTTTAAAAGAGGTTCCTGCCGATCAGGTAATTCTTGGAATGCCATTTTATACGCGTGTATGGGAAATCCCATCTGAGAGCAGTTCCGATGACACAGCAGCCGGTGCCAAAATTCCCTCAAAAATTTATGGCATGAAAGCTGCAAACGATTTTCTCGCCACACATGGTGCAACCAAAGCATGGCAGGATGACTGTGGACAGAACTATTCGGAATTTACAGATAATGACACCACCTATAAGGTATGGCTGGAAGACTCCGCCTCCGCAGAATGCCGGTTGAAACTGGTTGAAGAAAAGAAGCTTGCCGGTGCATCCTTCTGGAAACTCGGATTTGAAACGAGTGATATCTGGGATACCGTTACCAGGTATATCCACTGACTTACCTGCATATATATAGGAATAAATAATTCCATAAAGCAGGTTCTATGAAAAAGAAATTTGAAATTCTTATGGTTGCCTGTCTGTTTATAAGTGCTTTCTTACTTGCGCGTGCATCAGCTGCACTGACATCTTCCAGACATGCGGCTTCCTCCAAAACCTGTATCGTTCTTGATGCCGGACATGGAGGAAGCGATCCTGGAAAAGTTGGCTGTAACGATGCTCTGGAAAAAGACATCAACCTGTCTATTGTGCTAAAACTCAAAACCCTGTTTGAAAACAAAGGATATAAGGTTGTACTCACGCGAAGTGATGATACCGTTCCTGCAGATGAAAACTCGCGCAGTGTAAAAGTAGAGGATCTGCGAAACCGCGTAAAACTGATCACAGATACCAATCCGGTTATGACCATCAGCATCCATCAGAACAGTTTTCCGGATGCCTCAGTCTCCGGTCCACAGGTGTTTTACTTCGAACAGTCTGCGGAAAGTTCTGCAATTGCCTCAGTCATGCAGGATACCCTAAACAACAGCCTTAATCCGCCAAAACCAAGGGTCTGTAAATCCAACAACGACTACTACATATTAAAAAAAACACCCACACCGATCATAATTGTCGAATGTGGGTTTCTGAGCAATGAAACGGAAGCAGCTCTGCTGGTCACAGATGCCTATCAGGAAAAACTGGTCCGCGCCGTTTACCTCGGTGCCATAACCTATCTGGAAAGCGGAAAAGACGTACCGGATACTGCCACCTAATCCGTTTCTTTACGAAACGATATACTAGTTACACTTGATCTCAAACTCTTTATCCTGTGCAAACTGTGCACTGTTGTAAAGAATCAGTATATCGGTAGGTGAAAACATTTCCAAAAGCCGGTCTCCGCTTACATTCAGCTGGCGAAGATCCACAACGACAAGTTTTTCATAATCTTCTGCCAGAAAAGGAAGGATACTGTTCGCAAAAGAATCCTTGATCAAAAGCAGCGTTTTTCCGTTCTTTATTCCCCCGGTAATCTCAAGCACTGCCTGATTCCCACCGGTAAAAACGCTGTACTGGTCTGCTGTTTTCAGGAAGGAAACATCATACAGTGTCTTTGTCTTCTTTTCTCCCATATTATAAACAACACGCAGTTTATCCTCCGGCTCATAAATCTCAATTTTGTCTGCCTGTCTGGCATAATTTATTTTTGCATAGGTTGTTCCATAGAAATCTTTACTGATGCAACGGAACTTCTTTTTCCCCTGTGCCCTCTGAAGATCTCCACCAACCGCCTTTGTGTATTGTTCATAAGCATACCATGCTCCCAGCGTCGTCCAGTGATGGTCTGTCCGGTAATAGATTTCTTCCTCTTTATGTGCATCCAGTACGGGCTCCACGGAAATCAGTACATCCTCTTTTTCCAATTTCTGCTGCAATGCATCATAAAACTTCTGCTCCTTATAATGAGGGGCAAATGCCGGAAGTTTTTCCCGGAGTACCCACGACTTTGTCGGCACCATCATCACATGGACATCCGCGTTCTGTTTTGCTTTCCCGACAAACTTCTCCAGAGCCTGCAGATTTTTGGAAATCTGCTGCGGATCAAACTCTTTTTCTGTATAGTGTTCCAAAAGGTAATGGTTCTTTCCGATGTAAACATTATGAATTTCATTTTTGCCCATAAACAATTCCATGTCTGTCTGGAACGAAACCCAATGATCCCTTCCGGGAAACTGATCCCGCAGATACGATTCGTATTTTCTCTGGAATCTTCCATCCAGAACTTTCGTTATACTTATTTCCGGGCGTGTCTGAAGTTCTCTTTTTTCAACCGGAGAATAGGTTCTCTGATGCGACAGTGCTTCTTTTCCTGCCAGACCGAGGAGAAGCACCATAAAAATCACACCCGGCAGCCGTTTGAATATCCGTATCATAATTTTCTCTATTTGTACAGTTTATTGATGGCTTTTACGGCCTTTTCATTCTGCTTTTTATATGCAGCAATCACTTTGTCCTCTGACTGTTCCTCCTGCTTGTTGCTGATTGTTCCAAGCATGATAAAGCATACATAGTTTCCTTTTACATAAACTTTGGAAGCCTGAATCTTTAACTGGTTCATCGGGTACTGACAGGTATCCTGTATCAGTTCCTCCCTGTATTTTTTTAATGCCGACCGGATTTTCTTTTTGGAAGCTGCATTCTTTGCTTTTACAATAACCAGTGTGTCTGCATTTGCACTGATCATCGGCACCTCCGCAATTGCAGCACTGTACCATTTGGAAGAAATTCCGTAGCGTTCCTTCAATTCTTTCTTTGATACTTTTTCACTTGGGATATAATCATCCCCATACGCTTTCTTTACAGCATTGTATACTTTTTGTATGGATGGGGTTTTCTTCCCTTTCTGCGTGGATGCTTCTACCGTCACCGGTGCTTCCCATGCATTTTCCGGTGCATATATTCCTGTCACACAGGCAAGCACCAGTATCATTGCCACAATTTTCTTTTTCATTCGCCATTCTCCTTCCAGATCCTGTATATTTTCATTCTTATCGTGAAACCACCTGTAATCTGGTTTCCGCACTATCCTACTACAGATCTTTTGTTTTTGTCAAAAGGGATTTTATGGAATTAATAAAAACTTCCGCTGTATGATACAACCGCGTTGTCTGTACCTGATTGGAACGGTCTTCCTCCAGTTCTCCCTGCTCTTTCATTTCACTTTCCCTCCGGATTCCGGCCATCTCAAACTGCGACAAAAAAAGATCCGGTGTATATGCAACATGGATATCTGCCGGTTCCTGCATGGCATCCTGCATCTCCTGCAGATGCTCTTCGATCTGCTTTGCGGTCTCTTCGCTGCCTGTCACAATTGTTCCAGAAATACGGTCTGATTTTACCTGAAAAGATGCCGTGATCTTTCCTGCCTTTTCTCCATCCAGAAAAATATCCACAAGACCCTTTTTCTTTTTTCCTCTTACGATTTTTAAAGAAACGCCGGTGACAGAATCTCCTGTCTGCATCGGAATCACATAACATTCTTCCTGCGATTGTTTCGCACCAATCTGAAACTGTGCGGTCATCTGGCGCATTTCCCGGATATCAATCGTGCGGACATCCGGATCTTCTACGATCATCGTATCCATCACATGCTCTGCCACATCCGCAAGCGTCTCCATGGCATCTGCAAGATCCGAAGGATTCTCAAGGGCTTTTGAAAACTGTTCAAGTACCTGCTCTTTCATCTCTGCAATCTCTGTCATGGAATCTTTGGAAACATGATCTTGCTGAAACAACCGCTCCATCATCCGGTTTGGTTTGCGCAGCATTTCCGATGCTGCCATGACATTTATCATACTGTTTGGAATATCATACCGCTCCAGATAGGTATATACGTCTTCCGGTGTTTCTGCAAGCTGCTGATACTGCGCAAGCTGTTCCTGCCGATAGCATTTTTCCGCTTCCTGTTCCCCAACGGATTCATCCATCTGCCGGAGTGCCTCTGACAGTTGTTCCGGAGACATATTCTGCCACTTTTCTTCTCCCAGACGGGAAAGTTTTTCCGGTGAAATATGTTCCATCACATCGCGCAGACAATTCTGCTGGAACGCAGCCGAGATCTGCTCGTCAATTTTCGGACCTTCTGCTGTGCTGTCAACTCCGTCAAAATCATCGTCCACCTGATAATCCAGACCACTCTTTTTTTCTGAACGCACAGCACGCAAAAGGTTTCGCATCGTCACGTCCGATCCCTGATTCATCAGAAATCCAAGTGCTGCCCCATCTCCTTTTTCCACCTGTGCGATCAGACGGTAAATGCCGATATAACTGCTGCGCTCTTCCTCAGAAATCTCATGATTCTGCTCCAGTTTCCACAGATATTTGCTAAACCGTTCCTGCTCCTGTGTTCCGTTCTCCTGCTGAATCTCCTGTGCCGCCTGATTCAGCTGCTCCATAGTCATATCCAGTGGATTTTCCCCACGGCGGATCATTTCCAGCGCTACTGCCGGTTTCATATTAGAAAACGCACGCTGCATCTGCTCATCCAGTGCTTTTACTTCCATAATATTTTCCGGTGTAATTTCGGTATTGTTATATGCCAGTATCCGCACTGCACGGCGGTTTGTTTCACTTGTATCCAGCTGCAGATCCTGTAAAATATCGTCCACATTGGAAAATGCTTTTGTTATGGAATCCCCCATGTCACTGCGCGGAGCAGTCATCAGTGTTTCATAACTTTCATTTGCCTGTGCAAATACGCGCTGCATCTGCGCTCCGGCATCATGAATCTCCTGAACGGAATCATCCGCATCCACCTGCCCGATTACATATGCCGGCTGCTGTTTCAGTTCGGCAAACACATCCATGGTTTCTGCCATAAGATCCACATTTTTTTCACTTGGCTCAACTCCGGCACCGGCAAGCAGGTCTTTATAGTATTCTCTCTCCTGGGATTTTAAATCCTCGACCAGATCCGCCAGCGGTGTCAGATCCATCTCTACGCCTGCTTTTTCCATCGCCACGGATGCCTCACTGGTCATTACCAGACGTGCTTCCTCCATCTGTCTGCGTGCAGTAATCATGGAAGCATCTGCCGGACGTTTTCCTGCCGCAATTGCCTTCGCCATGGAATCCACGATCTGGTTCCAGTCTATATGATCGGTCTGCAGATCGTCCGATAATCCCTGCAGATCTGTCAGATACTGCAGATTTTCCTGTGTAAGGGGAATCTGGTTTGCCACCAGCCACTTGCTGTTGTCCACCGCATGTTCGTCATCGGAAAGGCCTGCTTCTGCAATAATCTCACGAATCTGCGGCATCAGGGACTCAAAATCAATTCCGCTCTGTTCCGGCTCCACAATATTTTCTGCGCTGCTGCTGTAATTGGACAGATACAGATTGCGGATGGTCGGCTCCATATCATTTTTCAGAAGATAACTCATCGCCTGTTTCGTGATCTCCGGAATCGAGGCAGCCTGTGCCAGTGCCTCCGCACTGTCCTGCACATTTTCCTCCGTCGCTGGCAGGTCGTTTGCCGCAAGAGAGTCCATGATCTGCTGCGTCACAACCGGACTTCCGGTGATCTCCTCTAACTGTTCCTTTGTGAGTGTTCCGCCCATGGAAGACACATCCACTCCGGCTTTTGCCAGTGCCGCTTTAATCTTGTCTGTCACGGTAATAATGGTATGGCTGTCTGCATCGGAAATGGAAAATCCGTCCTCTTCCATCTTCTTTAAATCTTCTGTGGAAGTGGTATTTGCCACTACAGCGATTTCGTTGCTGCGCGCCTGTCCCGAAGTTGTCTCCTGCTCTGTAATTTTTTCCGCTACTGTCTTTTCTTCCTGCCCCTGCTTTGCCGGGTTGGAATACGTTGCCATATCGATATTTCCAGCCTCGGACACCGCAGTTTTCTGCTGCACATAGGCTTCCTGTCCGCCAAAAGCTGCAACCGCTCCGGCATCCGGCATATTTGCCTGATAAGCCGCAATTGCCCTGTTACTGTTATCACGTTTTGCATTCCGCGTTACATCTTCCCATATATTTTTCTGCTCAACCTGCATGTATTGCCTCCGTACCATTACATTTTACGCTATAACATGTATCGGCAGGTTATCCCGAAACCTAAAGTAAAATTACATTAAATAACACTTCTGTCATCTTATGTACTTGCAGTAATATAACTAGCGGCTCCAAACATTATATTATTAAATTTTATTTCTGTGCAAAATCAAGCAGTTCTTTTCTTACATCTGCCAGATATTTTCGTCCTGCCACAATCTGCGTTCCATCCGCCATGTAAATCAGACTTCCAACTATAGAATCCACGTACATGATATTTATAATATATGATTTATGACAACGGACAAATTGCGGAGGCAATCGTTTCTCCATCTCCCCAAGGGAAACTCTCTCCGCATATGCCATATTTTTCATTTGAATTACCGCATCATGTTTTTCCTTCCGAATCAAAATCATATCATAATATCGAATTTTAACAATATCATTTTCTTTATGGAAGTAATAAAAATCACCTGCATGGATTGTAAGATATTTGTCCATGCATACCGATAAGTTTTCCTGTGTGATTGGTTTTAACAGATAATGAAGTGCCCTCACATCATAACCACGAAAGACATACTCCCGAAAAGCTGTAAGAAAAATAATCTCTCCGGAATATCCCAGTTCCCTCAATCTTCCACAAAATGTAAGTCCTGTTTCGTTTTCTTCTAATTCAATGTCTGAAAACAAAATATCAAAACCATCCTGTTCAAAAGACTTTAGCATTTCATTTCCGGTCTGATACCAGAATAATTCGATTCGGTTTCCGCTACCCTCACTCCAAATTTTCAGAGCCGACTCCAATATGCGGTAATCGTTTTCTTTATCTTCCAAAACTGCAATTTTCAAATTCATGTCTGCTGCTCTCCCTGATGCAACGGAATCAAAATATTTACGGAGAACATTTCTTTTTCCGGCAATATTTCCATGATTCCGAAATGTCTCTCTACAATTTCCCGTATTCGCTTCAATCCAATTCCATGTTCCATTCCATTTTGATTGCCTTTCCCTGCTTTTGTGCTCAATAATTCATTCCTGGAATTAAATCTGTAACCCCCATCCGAAGTATTGACAATTTTTATTGACAGCATATTATGAAATGGCTTCATATACAACCATATTCTCTTACTTTCTGCCCGCATGCATCCCTCAATTGCATTATCGTAGAGATTCCCCAGCAAAGAACAAATCTCTACATCACTTAATGGAATCTCTTCCGGTAAATATATGATATTTTCTGTAAGAATCCCAACATTTTCCGCCATGCTTTGCTTATTGCTGACGATACAGTCAACCGTTGTATTTCCACTGGAAAGTGTATAATGCACCTTATTCAGGTCTGCTGTGATCTGCCGCATATAGTCAACGGCCTGTCCGGTATGGTTTCCTTCCAAAAGCGTCTGCAACACATCCAGATGATTTTTTACATCATGCTTCATTATACGCAGCTCTTTGACCGAAGCAAGAATCTGCTCGTACTGCTGTGATTCCATATGTGAGAGCAGATTCTCTTCCAGCAGTTTATTATTTTTTTCTCTTTCCACACCCAGATTATAAATAAATAACAGCATAATCATAAACAGGAATAACACAAAGACAAAAATTGTCACAAGCATGAAAAAATCGTTTTCCCGGGATTGCTGCAATGCTCTTACTACAGCAATCATGTCTATTTGCTCGATTGCCACACACAACAACGCAATTCCTATAAAAATCAGCTTTTCCTTTGTCCGCAGGCAGATATTTTGTTTTCCAATCATTATCGTCAATCCGATCAACACACCAAGCAGGATCAGGTAAACCAATGTAAAAACCGCCCGAACCCAGCCTCCCGATAAAACCTGATTGATATTTTCGTGAAAAAGAACCACTGGAAGCATTGCAGACACTACATCTGCAAGTAACGCATAGGTCGAATACAATATAACATAAAAAAATTGTAAGAAAAGCGAGGCCTTTGTAAAAACACAGGTAATCACAAAATGCAACACAAGTGCATAAAACACTGTGACGACTGTACTCATCTGTCTCTGATTAAGTATCCATAATCCAATCGAATATATCATCCAGACCAGACTTTCCGTTCCTCTAATGCCTGTATATTTTCGTAACTCCAATTTTCTATTCATAAGCAGGAAAAACAAAAATGACTCTATTCCTACAACCCAAAATTCCCATACCTTCCAGAACAACCTTTTCCTCTCCACCTTTCCTGCTTTTCATGATTATGAAATATCACAAATATTCTTTTAAAATTTATGAATGCATCTAAATTATAACATACATAAATCATAAGTTTTGTTTAATGTTCGTACTATTTATGTCGTTTAAAGCCAAATCTATGTCTTTCACGCCAAAGGTCTTGTTTTTTTAGAATGTTATGTTATTTTTGAATTGAATATATTTCCGGAAAATATTATATAGTTTACCAGCATACTTTTAAGGAGGAAACACACATGAAAAATAAAAAAACATTATGATGAAAGTGGTAAGAAATTCAATCACAAAAATTGCTGAAAAAAAAGCATATGCAAATTGTATTGGATTTATGTATGAGCCTAAAAAACCCGAAAAATATTCTAAACCATATAAAAAAAATGGAAGAAAATGCAACTTATCATATAAAAAGTGCTTATTACAAAGAAGGAAAAAATTATTGGTTAGGATATCGAGCCTCAAAAATGGATGTTGCAGGAGTTATCAGTTACTTTTATCGAGATTCTAACAAAACTCCATATGCAGATGCATATGATTACAAAAATTCATATAAATCACTAAATTATACTACTAGTTCCGACAGGTTAGTCGCCCTGCAAAAAAATATTATAAAAGTGGAGCTGTTGATGAAGATATTACATATGGAAGCACATTTTATTTAAATTAACCATGTAAAACGAAAGGTTGATTATATGAAGCCATGGAATCTTAAAGTTAAAAAAATAGGCAGAGGTTATTTCTTTATTGCATTAATTTGTTGTTTGTTTTTAACAGGAACAGGTGAATTATTAACAATTATGACTCCGCACAGTGAAAAAGTAGTGGATGTATCTGTAGATGAACAGAATTCTACCGTGATAAATACCAGAACGGTAAATCATGAAGGACGCTGGGTATTCTTTATGATTTTTTTCGTTGTATTACGCTGGTTATATCTGATTCCTCTTATTATCAAAAGATATCATGATGCAGGATACAGCACAACATATGCGGTTGTAAGCATGCTTTTAATTCCGGTCATAATTGGTATTTTTATCATTTTTCATGTGGCAGCGATGCCTGGGGAAAAAACTTAGAAAAATATACATAGTGAAAGATAAAATAAGAACCTATGATAAAATCTCTGTGAAATAAGCACTATCAAGGTCTTCTATGATAAATTAAATCATGGGAGACCTTATTTTATGTCTCATCTTTTATCACATAGCCTATTTCACTATTTTTTACTATATTCTAACACTATCAAAACCACTCCGCAAAATAGTACTATTACAGAACCTATTAGAAATGGCCACAAACCATAATTTTTTATAAATCCAATAAAATGATTTGTATCTTCATACATTACCCTGTCAAAAGTCGAAATTGCACTCAATACTATAATTTCCAAAAAACCAAATATTAAAAAAATTGTTCCAAGATATTTTTTCATTCTCATTTTTCTCCTAATTCATCTCATTATACAGCTCTATCTTTTTTCCGATTTATTAACAAATCTATTCCATATAAAAACTCGGCAGAAATTATCCCCATAAAAACAGCATTCCCTAATTTTGTATTGCAAAGATTTAAAAATACCGCACAAACTACTCCACCTGCTAATACACCAACACCGATTTTACAACATTTTCTCTTATAACCTTTCAAGTTTTCATCATGAATGACAGGTTCTGTAAAAATATTAATCAATAACAGGCCTCCAATATAATTCCGAAGTATTAAAAACATCACACACCAAATCAACATTGGGAT